>Ga0210385_10000063_pt1 | contig 134451 bp, 113 predicted proteins | sample IncBWH26OmetaG_FD_160107 | JGI IMG/M metagenome (GOLD analysis project Ga0210385, IMG submission 160107) | Forest soil microbial communities from Barre Woods Harvard Forest LTER site, Petersham, Massachusetts, United States - Inc-BW-H-26-O ...
ACGGGAGCGAGACCAATAACGGCCTGGCGCTGGTGGCTAACAGCACGTTCAATGCGACGTTTGACAGCAAAGAGAACACGACGACGAGCCATCCGGCGGAACTGGATATTGCGTTCGCGGGCGGCGATGGGACGATCACGGGTGTGAACACGGCGTCTGGCAGCGGGCTGGCCGGAGGAGGCACGAGCGGCACGCTCAATCTCAGCCTGACCAATGGCTGCGCGGCGAACCAGGTGTTGCAGTGGAGCGGCAGCGCGTGGGCGTGCTCATCCGCAGGCACGGGCACGATCACTGGTGTGACGGCTGGCGCTGATCTAACCGGCGGTGGCACGAGCGGCAATGTGACGCTGAACCTGAACACCACTGCGCTTAATGAGACCTATGCTTTGGTAGGGGCAGAGAACACGTTTGCATACCCGCAGGTGATCAACGGGGGTCTCACGGCTAGCTCCTCCAGTTCGGGTGGTACGGGGGTGTACGCCAACGCCGGTTCCAGTGGCGGCAGTAACGGGGTAGTAGCCTACGGCGCGACCGGCGTAGCGGGCTACACGACGGTTAACGGCAGCATCGCATTGTACGGTGATGCTGGAAGCAGCAGTGGAAGCAATGGGGTGGTCGGCTATGGCGCCACCGGCGTAGCTGGCAACAGCACTATTACCGGCAGCTACGGAACGTATGGCAACGGTTCCACCGGGGTGTGGGGCAACGCCAACGGCACTGGCGCAGACGTGGGAGTGTCCGGAACGACGGGCTCGGGCATAGCCGTGGAAGGAACCGCCGTGCTGGGAGTCGGGGGCTACTTCATTAACGACAGCGACAACGGAGACCCAGCCTTGGTGGTATACAACGACGCGCCAGCCAACGATGCCAGCGCATTCGCTATGAGCGTCGGGGGGCCTGGTGGATATTGCGAAATCGATAATAACGGCAATTTCGGCTGTAGTGGCAGCAAGTCCGCCGTTGTGCCGGTCGATGGCGGCGCGCGCAAGGTAGCGCTCTACGCCGTGGAAGCTCCCGAAAACTGGTTTGAGGACTACGGTTCAGGCCAACTCTCCGGCGGCTCGGCGCGCATCGATCTTGAACCGACGTTCGCGCAAACCGTTAACACCGATCTCGACTATCACGTCTTCCTCACCCCGCGCGGCGAATGCGAAGGGCTATACGTCACCAACCTCACACCCTCCGGATTTGAAGTTCGGGAACTGCATCACGGCTCGTCCAGCATCGCCTTCGATTACCGCATCATAGCCAAGCGCAAGAACTATGAAACCGTTCGTCTCGCGGATCTCACCGAGGGACGCAAGAAGATGGAGGAGCGGATTGCAAGGGTGCGGCAGCGCATGCCCGCGACAATCCCGGCAGCTCCAAACTCGCCATCTCCACGGGAACAGAACCCCGGCATGAGCCCCATGAAGGAAAGACAGACGGGACTGGTGCAATCCGCGCCACTCGCTCACGGCAGCACAAAATGAGCTGAGGGACGGGAGAGGTTCGGGGACGGGCACCCAACTGCGAATCCGTCCCCGATTACTTGTCCCGAAGGGCCGAAGCGCAATTGCAAAAGGCGTCGTTGCCCGACGAGTTCCGGGTTCAAGAGTCGGCAATCGCGACCGAGGATTCACTGCGAGAAACCACCATCCTGTCGCGCCTACCATCCTATGGGTTCCCGGCTGTCACAGCGATGCCGAAGCCGCCATCCGTCCCGGTGATGAAGTTCTGATTCACATCCGTGCCGTCGAGATTAGCCCGTCCGATCGTGCAGGTTGGACCAGGATTGCTGCAGGTGCCGCGATCTCCCCAGTCCGCCCAGAAGATGTACTTGCCGACTGCTAGGAAGGCAATCTCACCGTTAAGGCCGGTGATGAAATTCGGGTTCACTTCGGTTCCGCTGACCTTCGCACGCCCGATGCCGGTGCCGCCATTGGAAGTGAAGTAGATGTACCCGCCATGGATCGCGATTCCCGAACCTGAACCTGCTCCGCTGATAAAGTTCTGGTCCACTTTGGTGCCTTCGATCGTCGCACGGCCGATCGAGCCGGTTTCATAGTTGGCCCAATAGATGTGAGAGTTGGTGACCGCGACGCCACACACTCCGGTGCCGGTTTCGATAAATTCTTGATTCACGCCGCTGCCGTCGAGGTTGGCCCGCCCAATGAAGTCGCCTACGTCACCGGCCCAATAAATGTATGAGGCGCTCACTGCAACACCGCATGGATTCGAGGCGCCCGTGATGAAGTCTTCGTTCGGATCGGTGCCGTTAAGATTGGCGCGACCGATGTTAGTTGCGGATCCGCCATTAGCCCCGGTCCAGTAAATGTAGTCCGTATTGACTGTCAGGCCTCCACCCCCAACCCCCTCGCCAGTTGTAATGAAGTCTTGGTCTATGTCCGTCCCTGTGGTCGTCGCCTGGCCAATCGTCCCATTGTTGGCATTCGTCCAGTAAACGTATGCCGGGGCTGCCTTGGGCTGGACATTCTGCGCGGGCAATGAAACGGCCCACCCGCAGAGCGCGAAAACAGCCAGGGTAGCTTTACAAATGGCGCTTCTAACAAAGATATTTTTCCGTGTTTCCGTCATTTCGATTCTCCCTAATGATTCTTATCCGGTGCTCGCCGGGAAGGGGCATCGCACCAGATTTCACGCCGGAGCATGCACTTAGTTCGGGGACGCGCGCAAGGGTGAAGGGGTATTGTTACGGTATCAAGCCGTGATATCTTACGTTTACACGGGCCAGTTGCCATGTAGGGCGCCGCACTGATCTGTCCTCCCCCCGAGGAATTCCGTCGACTTCTGCTAGCGCGTTCGGTAGCCAGCGTGAGGTGAATTTGTATGAAGGAGAGTCCTGAGCAGCTCGCCCGGGTAGCGATCCAAGTCTCTATTCCGGCAGCGAGCATACAAGAGGAGCTGCAGCGCATCCTCTCGTCTCCTACCTTTCTTAACGCTCGCCGGCCCAGCCAATTCTTGCGCTTCATTGTCGAAGGCACGTTGGCCGGCGAAGAGCGGATCAAGGAATATTTGATAGGGGTCGAGGTATTCGAACGTCCTCAGGATTACGACCCGAAAGATGATCCGGTGGTGCGGATTGAGGCGGGACGGCTGCGAAAGAAGCTGTCGGAATACTACGCGGGATCTGGTGCGAACGACCCCATTATCATCGAGTTGCCCAAAGGCGGGTACGTGCCAGTCTTTTACGAACGCCCCTCGACCACCAGTACCGAGAAGACCGAGGCCATCGACGGGCAGCAGGTTCGCTCTGTGCGTGAAGGAACGCCTCTCAGGCGAAATGCGCGATCCAGAAAGATCCTTGTGATCGCCGCCTTACTGGCTGCAATCGCAATCGGCGGTGGACTCTACCATCGTTTGTATGGAATCAGGAAGCTCACCGAAAAGGACACCGTCCTGCTCGCCGACTTCACCAACACGACGGGCAATGAAGTATTCGATGACGCGCTGCAAACCGGGCTCCTCGTTGCTTTGAAGCAGTCGCCTTTTCTGAACGTGATTCCGGATGGCAAGGTCGCGAAGATTTTGAAAGAAATGACGCTGCCCGCGAACACAAAAATCACCGGCGAAGTGGCCCGCGAACTTTGCCAGCGCGCAGGCAGCAAAGCCTACATTGCCGGTGCCATTGCCGGTCTAGGCGGCGAATATGTGCTGCAGCTAAAAGGAGTTGATTGTGAGAGCGGGCGTACTTTGGCGGAGCAGCAGGGTACGGCTGCATCCCGGGATAAAGTTCTTGACGTTTTGGGCCATGCGGCCTCAGGGCTGCGCGTCCAACTGGGCGAATCTCTGAATACTTTACAGAGGTTTGACGTGCCGCTGGTTGAAGTGACTACACCTTCGCTGGAAGCTTTGAAGGCTTTTAGCCAAGGCCACAGGATTCTCTTAGGAAAGGGAGAGGCCGCCGCGCTGCCGTACCATCTGCGGGCGATCGAGCTGGATCCGAGATTTGCCGTGGCTTATCGCGCCGCCGGCGCAGATTACGAAGGCATGGGTGAGATTGCGCGCGCGGCTGAGTACTACACCAAGGCTTTCCAGTTGCAGGAACATGTGAGCGAATTTGAGAAGTTGATGATTGCCACAGTCTATTACGTCAATGTGACCGGAGAATTGGATAAAGCTGCGACCACCTATCAAGAGGAAATCCGGAGCTATCCAAATTACCCGGCGTATGTGGGCCTCGGCCTCACCTATAACGAGGAGGGAGAGCACGAGAAAGCGGCGGAAACTTATCGAGAACAGCTCCGCCTCACTCCCGATAGCGTTCTCGTTTACGGTAATCTCGCCTCCAGCTTATTAGCCTTGCAGCGTTTAGACGCGGCAAAGCAAACGATTCAGCAGGCCCAGGCGCGAAGCCTGGATGACTTCGTGCTGAGGCAGATGCGATATGCCTTAGCCTTCCTGGCTGGCGATGCTCCAGCCATGGCAGAACAACAGCGCTGGTTTGCCGGGAAGCCGGAGGAGAACTCCGGGCTTGCGCTCGCAGCGGACACGGAGTCATACTCCGGCCATATTCGCAAAGCGCGTGCGCTGACGAAGCAAGCGGTCGATTCCGCGATTCACGCTGACAGCAAGGAAACCGGAGCCTTACGCCTGGAGAACGCGGCGGTCCGCGAGGCTGCATTCGGCAACTTGGCAGCGGCGAAACAAGTTGCTGCGGCTGGCCTGAAGATGGATCCGGAAAGTGCGGGGGTGTCTGCGGAAGCGGCGCTCGCATTGGCAATGATGGGAGATGGTGCGCGAGCCAGATCGCTGGCAAACGATCTGAACAAACGTTTTCCAGTGCATACGCAGATGCAACTTCTCTTGCTTCCGCCGGTTCGGGCGCAATTGGCACTCCAGGACAGAAATCCCGGTGAGGCGATCAAAGATCTGCAACCTGCGTCTCCGCCAATCGAGTTCGCCGTAAATCCGTTTGAGGTCAGCACCTCATGTCTCTACCCCGCCTACATTCGTGGCGAGGCCTACCTGGCTGCCGGAGAAGGTAGCGCTGCCGCCCGCGAGTTTCAAACGATCCTCGACCATAACGGAATCGTGTGGAACTGCTGGACCGGAGCACTGGCGCACGTAGGTGTAGCGCGGGCCAATGCGCTCGAATCGAAAACGCTGCAAGGGGCTGAGGCCGACGCTGCCCGTGCGCGCGCCGTGGCAGCCTACAAAGATTTTCTCAACCTGTGGAAGGACGCCGATCCCAGCATTCCCATCTATAAAGCAGCGAAAGCCGAATACGCGAAGCTACAATAGCCCCATGGGGAATACCGGCTGATGCTTTATGATCGCATTCCATTCGCCAGACGGAGCCCATAAAACCGGACTGCTCAGATGCCTTACGGAGAAAATGGCAGAAAAACCAGGCGGCAGAGCGAAGCGCGACACGTTCTCCAGTCCGGTTTGAGAGCAAGAATCGCGAAATTGCGTCCGTTTCCCGCAAATTTCGGATCAATCCAGGCTGACTTCTCCGCACTGCAGACTTGTTAGCAGAGAGAGCAGTCCGGCGCTAACCCGTCTCCGCGAGAATTCCTTGCTAACACAGAAAAATACGGTCTCTTCAGTTCCGCAATAGCTGTCAAAGAGCAATTCGAGGGCCCGATCACACTGTCGGCGTTTCTGTTCAAAAAGGCCGGCCTTTCCTGGCCGATCCAGCCCTTTTTGCAGCCATCGCATTCCATGTCTCGCAGATCATCGGTTGGCAGATCGACCACCTGCAATCAGCTGGACTGCCTGTCCTGTTGTTTGTGGATGAACCGGCCCTGTGCCTGGACGCTCCGGTTTCGAATGCCGTTCCGGCGGAAAAGCGTCTTAACGTATTGGCAGCCACGCTCGAAGGCGTGCAAAGTCGCGGAGCCTGGTACGGCGCACCAAACCGGGCTTCTCCGTCTGATCGTTCAAACTCGCGCCGCCCTCAGCTCACCCTCACTTTGGCTGCGCACCCCGTCATCGCCCTTCCAATTCAGCGGCTAATTGCGCGACCGTACCGTCCCTCAATCGCGCCAACGTACAACCTTCGCCTACCCGTGCACCAGACATATCCCCAATCATCCGCTCCGAAAGTGGGGCTTCATGCATCACGGCTAGCCCTTCATAGTGAATTCGGGTACCGCTGAAGTCCGTCCAGTAATCTGTTGGACGCAGTGAGCAAGCGTTTCAGCGACAAAAGAATCCCCTCTCTCCGTATTAAACATCGCGTCATACAGGTGGATGTCAGGCCACTTCAGGTTAAGGTATCTCTTGATGAAGGCAGCGCGATCTCTGTCAATCGTGTCAACGTCTGTTATTGCCTTTTCCTGGGGTGTTCCAGCAGTGATCAGTCTGTGGATCTTAGAGGTGCGAGAAGCATAGAGGAACGTTCGAAAGACATCCTTGCGATCGCGAAGAAAATATTGCGAGCCCCGGCCAACGATTACGCACGGGCCGCCAGAAAGCGCCTGATTGACGGCTTTTTCTGAAACGGCGGCGATTCGGCGCGCATCCAGCAGTTCCAGCCGATCGGTTGGCGGTAGGGCCCCCTCGAATGCTCCCCTGAGAAAAGACTTAAAGACGCGATAAACCGCAGGATCATTTTTCCATTCTCGCTGCTCGACTGCTTGCGGCGTGCTGTTGGTCAGCCGTGCGATCTCCTGAATCAGTTCGTGATCCCACAGCTTCCAGCCCAGAAGTTCGGCCAGTTTGGCAGCGATCTCTGAACCGCCACAGCCAAATTCACGTTCGATAGTCACGGCTCGAATCATCATGAAAATCCCTAACCGGCCGCAACCTGGCCGCCCGCTCGGGGGTCATTCTTTTTCAAGAAAAAAGCGAGAACGAACATGACCGAGCAGAGCGCGCCCAAGATCCAAAACGTGTCCATATAAGACAGCGCGTGTGCTTGTTGATTCACTACGTCGTAGAACCTCGCAATGGCCTGGTTGTGGGCGTCCGTGGCTCGAAGCCCGGAATGTGCGGCTTTTGAACTCAGTGCGTGGAGTGCGGAACGAAATTCAGGAGTATCGGGAGTGACGTGACCAACGAGGATTTGCTGGTGATACTGAGAGCGCCGGATAATCAAAGTGGTCACCAATGAAGTTCCGATACTGCCGCCGATGTTGCGCATGAAGTTGATGATTCCTGAAACGCTGTTACCCTTCTCAGGAGGAATTCCGATATAGCCTGCCGCCGTGATGGGGACGAAAAGAAATCCAATCCCCACTACTTGCGTGATACGCAGCCACGTTGCAAAACGGAAGTTGATGAATAAATCGATCTGGTGAGCCGAATAGAAGAGTCCTACGGCGAGACTCAGCCATCCCATCGCAATCAGGTATCTGGCCTGAATCTTTGTCGTAAGGCGGCCAGTAAGCGGCATCATGATCAACAAAACCACTCCTCCTCCGGACAAAACAAGACCCGCGAGTTCGGCCGTGTAACCCATCAGCGTCTGCAGAAATTCGGGAATCAACACTAACGTGCTGAAAAGCATGAAGCCCATCATGAACATCATGAGGTTCGCTGCGGCGAAGTTAAAGCTTTTGAACAAACGGACATCGATGACCGGATCTTTGCGGAACCATTCCCAGATGACCAATGTGATCAGGCAGACCGTTGCAGTTATCGCCAGGGTGGTGATGAAATGCGAGCCCAACCAATCGTCTTCCTGTCCCTTATCCAGAAGCACCTGCAGCGAGCCAACTCCGAGCGCCAACATGGATATTCCGATGTAGTCCACACGGATTCCCCCGCGTTTAAGCCGGCGGAAGAATGGTGGATCTTCGACAAGTATATGGGTCAAATAAATAGCGAGAGAAACCACAGGCAAGGTAATAAAAAAAATCCAGCGCCAGGAATAGTTGTCTGTAATCCATCCTCCGAGCATCGGCCCCACGGTCGGGGCGAGAACCGCAGAGATGCCGTAGAGAGCAAAGGCGACACCCCGCTTCTCGGGAGGAAAGGAATCGTTGAGAATCGCTTGCGCCATCGGTTGCAATCCACCGCCACCGACGCCTTGCACAGCTCGGAAGAGCAGCAACAGGGGCAGGCTGGGCGCGAGTCCGCAAAGCAGAGAACTGAGGGTGAAAATAAAGAGCGAGAGCATGAAATAGCGCTTGCGCCCGATGATTTCGGCAAGCCATCCGCTGATGGGCAGGATGATCGCATTGGCTGCGAGATACGACGTGAGTACCCACGTGCTGTCATCGTAACTGGCTCCCAAGCCTCCTGCGATGTAGGGCAAAGCAACATTGGAAACGGTCGTATCCAGGACTTCGACGAATGCCGCGATCGAAACGGTGGCGCCAATCGCCCAAGGATTTACCTTAGGACGCCAGACGACCTGCTCTAAGGGGAAGGTCTGTGCTGCGGTGCTCATCGAAAGTACACTTTCGCTTCGACGTTCATGCCAGGCCGAAGCTGGCGGTCATGATTTTCCCCCGGTTCGAGAACAATCTTCACCGGCACGCGCTGGACGATTTTTACGTAATTGCCAGTGGCGTTTTCCGGGGGCAGTAGGCTGAACAGCGGACCAGTAGCGCCGGCAATGCTGTCGACATGTCCCTGGTAGGAACGCCCATTGGAATCGCAGGTGATCTTGACCTTCTGTCCTGGTCGCATGTGCTTGAGTTGCGTTTCTTTGAAGTTTGCAGTGATCCACACTTCATCCAGCGGCACCACCGTGAGCATTTGTTCGCCGGGGTCGACATTCAACCCAACCACCACGGTCTTCGTCACCTCACCGCTAACCGGAGCAAATATCGTGGTGTACCCAAGGTTGAGCTTGGCCTGGTCGAGTTCCGCCCGTTTCTGGGCTACGTCGGCAACCGCCGATAGCGCGCGGGCGCGCGTCGACGCCACCCGCTGCGGTCCGGCCCGAGCGGATTCATTGCGTGCAATCGCTTCGATCAACCGGCTGCGCGCCTCGTCGACATTTTGTTCCGCGGCTGCTTCTTCCGCTTTGGCGGCTGTTACCGCAGCATTGTCTGTTTGCGCAGCGGCGATCGCATGGTCATAAGTCTGCTTGGGCACTTCGTCTTTCACCAGCAGAAGGTGGTAGCGTTGGACGTCGTCCTGGGCCTTGACGTTTTCGGCCTCGGCTTCGAGAATGCGCGCCTGTGCGGCTGCAACTTGCTTTTCACCGGCAGCAATTGCAGATTTGGCGTTTTCAATGTCCGAATTTGTGAACTTCAATTGACTGGTGGTGTCCACTGAGCTAATCGGCACATCGATATTAAGAGCACGAGCGGCGGCCTCCGCAGTTTCGAGGTTCGCCTGCGCTTTCGCTACCGCAACCTGATAGTCTTTGGGGTCAATCTCCACTAATGTGGAGCCCTGCTGCACATCCTGGTTGTCTCCCACCTGCACCGCCTGCACGTAACCTGAAATCCTTGCGCTCACCGGGTAGAGGTGAACATCGACTTGCGCGTCGTCAGTGCTCTCGAAACCCGAGAAGTAGTGCCACAGAAAAATGCCACCGACAATAGTTACCAGCACAGCACCGGTGATAATCCAGCGCTTATGAGAACGCCGGCTCGGATAGGTGACCGGCGGCGCGCTGGGTCTTTCCGTTGTGGTAATGGGTGTTGGGGACAACGCACTTTCCATATTCTTGGCCGTCGCTTGGTCGCTCATTTCTTACTGTCCTTTCAAATACAGCGAGTAGTTCGACTCCGCGAAACCGATGGCTCGCGCCAAGGAAACTTTTGCGATGTTATAGCGGTAGAGGCTCGCAATATACGTGTCGTTCGCATCGGCTAGGGATTCCTGCGCCTGAACCACTTCAATGTTGTCCGTTACTCCCGAGGAGAAGCGATCGCGTGACTGCTGCAGGGTCTGAGTAGCGAGTTGGACGGCATTCTGCTCAACGGACACTTCCTGGGCGGTATCTTGCAAGTCGAGGAAAGCATCACGGACCTCCTGGTCGATGCTGGCACGGAGGTCTTCGAGTCGCTGTCTGGCCTTTGCCTGAATGGAGTCCGCGACAAGGTTATCCCCGTGAACCCTGCCTCCTTGGAAAATTGGTATTCGGAGCTCCGCGGCTGCGTCCACCGTGCCATGATTCGCCGCGGTATTGGTCCCGATACTGCCGTAGTCCGCGACGGCCGATAGTGTCGGGTAGCGCTCTGCTGAAGCCGCCTTCTTTTGCAACTCAGCGGAACGTACTTGCTCGGCCAGGCTTTTATAGTCCGCGCGAGAGTCGTACGCCCGCTGCAATGCGTCATCGAGAGTTGAAGTCGTGAGCGGCCGATAAGCCACTTCCGTGGTTATGTCGAACGTCTGACCCGGGGGAAGTCCAATCGCCCGCGCCAGGACCAACTTCTGCTTAGCGAGATTATTTCGCGCGACGATCAACCTCTGCTCCCGCGCCTGAAGCTCGACATTGGATCTCAGTACGTCAACCGCAGCCGCAAGCCCCGCTTTCTTCTGGTCAGTGGTCTGATCGAAGATTACTTTCGCAGTGTCGCGCTGAGCCAAAGCGGACTCGACTTGCGACTGGTCAGCAATGACCAGCAGATAATTTGACACAACCACAACCACAATCAGTTCGCGGGCATTCTTGTAACTGTATTGGGCCGATTTCACTTGCGCAGCCGAAGACCGCGCACGCTCAATCGACTGCCAATTGAACACTGCTTGGTCAAGGTAAGCGCGTGTGTCGAACACACCGAAAGGGCCAATGACGGGTGGAACGCCCTTGATGTCGAGGCCTATGGTCGCCTTCAGATCAAGCTGGTGAACACCGAAACTCGTGTCGGTATTCAGATTTGGGAGGAGCGCGCTCAGTGCACGCCACCGCTCGCCTTGGGCGCCCGAGACAGTATCGAAGGAAAGCAGTCCGCCAAGATTTTGCCGCAGACCACGAGCTACGGCGTCTTCGAGTGGAAGCGACAGCGCCGTGGGGCTGGCTTTGCCAGTCGGAACTCCTCCGAGGTAAGGATTTTGCGTCTGAAGCTCGGAGGTGTCCTGAATTGCAAATGCGGTGGCGCTGTAGGACGCTGTTCCTGGGCTCGTAGCAGCCAAGTCGGACTGTCCGTAAATCGGGGCTGCCAGCAGAGCCACGCTGAACGCGGCCAGCATGATAGAAAGCCTCGCACGGTCAGCAGTCAAGTTTCTTGGAGCTAGGAAATTCACGATGCCCCTGTAGAACCACTTAGATTGAAAAACAATTTCTCCGCTTTTGTTCCCGGAGTGGCGATCTTCTACGCAAAGCGATTCCGACTCCAACCTCGTTGCACAAGTTGCAACGCGGATGCCAATCTTCGTGCGGTGCAGATTGATTAGGGTGGGGACATCCTCCCGGCGGATTTTACGGGCGATGCTGGCGAGACTTTGGACTTGGAGCTAGTAAATTAGCGTGGATTTTTTCGCCCACCGCGGGTGCCAGAACTCTGGCAAGCGAGCCACATTTTCGCCTCACGCCAATTCGCCCCTGCCGCTACGGCTGCATGTCGTTCCCAGATCGAACCTTTAAGAGCCGGTAGTCCGGCACGCGACTCCAATTCGCGAATAACGAACCCGAGTGGAATCGCGAATGCTTAGTGAACAGGCGCTGCCCGAATGTTTTGGCTGCAAGACATGAGGTTGAGGAACAAAGAAATGATTGTCGCGTATCAAAAACATTGGAGACAGCAGCGCCTGATGAGGTCTCTCGGTTGCGGCGTAATCCTATCTTTCGCAAGCGTGGTGGCCGCCGGCCAGCAAAGTGATCCGTTGCAGCAGCAACTGGAGCAACTGAAACAGCAGTATGAGACGACCACGCACGACCTGGAGCAGCGGATTACAGCTCTGCAACAGGAGATCGAAAAAGAGAAGACGTCCAGGGAACAAGAGACTGCGAAAGAGAAGGAAGAAAGCGCAAAACCCAAAAAGGCGACGGTCTCAACGGCAGAACTGGCTGCTCAGGAAGTGCGAAAGACTGGTCTCTTAGAATCCGATCAGGTGGGGGCAAAATTTCAAGGCCAGGTGGCTTCCGAGCCAACCTATGACTTGTTGAAAGAGGCCGACCAAGACATTGAAAAACTACAGCAGAAGGTCGGTACCTTTGAGTTTCACGGTTACGTTCGCTCTGGTTACGGTCTGAATAGCGTCGGCGGGCAACAGGTTGCGTTTGAGGCGCCTGGAGCTGAGGCCAAGTATCGCCTGGGAAATGAAGCTGAAACCTATGCGGAATTGATTCTCGTCAATAACTGGGTCAACCCGGATCACAATTCCGACAGGGCCTGGTTCAGGAGCGAGTTCATGATTGAAGCTAACACTTCGAACTCTGAGAACTATGCTCCTGTCGGCGATGCCGCAGGCGCGGATCAATACCGCTTCCGCGAGGCCTTCATTCAAGCAGGAAATGTTTTCGAGAGCCAGCCTGACGCGAAGTTTTGGGTGGGCGAACGATACTATCGCCGGCAGCACGTTGACAGCGACGATTTCTACCCGCTCGACATGAGCGGATACGGCGGCGGGATCGAAGACTTGAATGTTGGCATCGGCAAGTTGGCAGTGGCCTTCCTGAACACGGCGCGGCCCGACATCATCACCGAAAACGGCAACTTGGCCAAGAGCAACATCGATGCGCGTCTCTATGACGTGAAGGCGCCTTTTGGTCTGTTTGGTGTATGGTTCGATTATGCAACTTCAAAAGGCGGCATCGTAACATCAACCACACTTACCGGCCTAACCCCTGGCACCGCAATTCCCACCAGCGACGGCTACGCCTTCGGGTTCAAACATCAGCGATTAGAGTGGCACGGTGGGTATCACACGTCAATGTTCCAGTACGGGACGGGAGCCGCGAGCAACTTCAGTAATCCCGGGAACGGCACGACGATTCCGAACCCGACGCCGTACATCAATTACACAAGACAGCTTCTATACACCGATCAACTGGTCCTTCAACCGAACGACAAATTTGCGGTTATGCCCATCTTCGTCTTTCAGCGGACCAAAGACGGCAACCCGCAGCATGGCTGGGTGCAGTGGGCATCGTTTGGCGTGAGGCCGGAAGTCTTCTTCACCAAACACCTCTCGCTGACGGGCGATTGCGGCTTCGATCACACCCATCTTCCCGGGTCATACGATGGCTGGCTGCGCAAATGCACAATCGCGCCGCAAATCGGAGCGGATAGAAAATTCTTCGGCCGTCCGGTATTGCGCGCGTTCGCGACCTATGCCAACTGGTCGAACGGGTTCCGCGGCTTTGTGGGCGGCGTGCCCTTCGAGAATCGAACGAGTGGGTTAACATTTGGCGTACAGGCTGAGCATTGGTGGTAGCTCTCAGGAAACCACGGGCACAGCAAGAGCATCAAGCTACGGCAGGGAGTCAACTCGCGGCATCGAATACCGATTGAGGATTGAGGAAGGGGAAAATGGCATTTCGAGAAATTATTCCTGATTCTAGCCGCTCCCAAATCGCGCCAGTCGTGCTGGAGTCCCCCAACTACACGCGCCCTCTGGTCGTCGTTACCACCCTCTTCTTTATGTGGGGTTTTTTGACCTGCCTGAATGACATTCTTGTGCCACATCTGAAGTCGATCTTCGACCTCAGTTACGCGAAAGTCATGCTCGTCCAGTTCGCGTTTTTTTCCGCGTACTTCCTCTTTTCTGTGCCGTGGTCGCGAATCGTGAATTTCATTGGTTATCAACGGGCCATGGTGGTCGGATTGTTGACCATGGCGCTCGGAGCATTCTTGTTCCTGCCAGCGGCGTCCGCTGCTTCGTACCCGTTGTTCCTGACCGCGCTCCTCATTCTCGCGATGGGCATTACCGGGCTGCAAGTGGCGGCGAATCCTTATGTGGTCGTCTTGGGCAAACCTGAAACGGGGTCGAGCCGGCTCAATCTGACCCAGGCGTTCAACTCGCTGGGCACCACCATCGCCCCGAAAATTGGGGGGCTGCTCATCCTGAGCGCGGCGCCACTGGCGATCGAACAGCTGCAGCAACTGACGCCGCAAGCCCTCCAGGCTTACCGCGTACAACAGGCGGCCTCGGTGAAGCTGCCATACGCCGTCATTGGTGTAGCGCTGATATTGTTGGCGGTCCTGATCGGTACGTTCAAGCTGCCAAAAATCGACCATGCGGCTTACCATCGCGGCGAGAATGTCAGTGACTCGATCTGGAAGCATCCCAATCTTGTCTTGGCTGCGATAGGGATCTTCGCCTACGTCGGTGCTGAGGTTTCCATCGGAAGCTTTCTCGTGAACTATTTCGAAGTGCCTGACATCGCGGGCTTTTCGCCAAAGACCGCGGCAGGATTTGTTTCGTTCTACTGGGGCGGAGCCATGGTTGGACGCTTTCTGGGCGCGGGACTCTTGCGGAGATTCAAGCCTGGGAAGTCGCTTGCCCTGTGCGCGATCTTTGCCGCCACGCTGGTCATTTCTTCCATGCTCCTGAGCGGCCATACGGCGATGTGGACGATTCTCGCGGTCGGGCTCTTCAACTCAATCATGTTCCCGACCATTTTCAGCCTGGGAGTCGCAGAACTCGGTCCCTTGACAGGAAATGGATCGGGCCTGCTGAACATGGCCATTGTAGGCGGCGCTATTCTGCCCGTGCTTCAGGGGGTCATTGCGGACCGTGTCGGAATTCACCACGCGTTCATCCTGCCCGTGATCTGCTACTTATACATCCTGCACTACGGGCTCAGCGGGTCGAAGCCGAACAGCGAACGGTACGCGGCAGGCTGATGAGGAACGCACGGAGAATTCAGAATGCTAATCGCAGGAGACATTGGCGGCACCAAGACGGATCTGGCTATCTATTCAAAGGAATCCGGACCCCATGCGCCATTGGCCCAGGCTGAGGTTCACAGTGCCGACTATCCCAGCCTGCAGGCTATCGTGGCCGAGTTTCTCTCCAAGACCAATCTGCCAGTCGTCGCAGCAGCCTTTGATGTTGCCGGCCCGGTGATTGATGGCCATGTGAAAACGACAAACCTGCCTTGGGTCATGGACGAAGGCTCGCTCAAATCAGCGCTGAAGCTGCGTTCCGTCCACTTGATGAATGATCTTGAGGCGGTTGCCCGGTCGGTGCCAGTCTTACGGCCATCCGACCTGATCACACTCAACCAGGGCGATGCCGTGGCAAAAGGAGCGATTGCGATCATCGCGCCGGGTACCGGCTTAGGCGAATCGTTTCTGACCTGGGATGGTACGCGTTATCTGGCCCACAGTTCAGAGGGCGGGCATTCCGATTTCGCACCGACGGACCAACGACAAATTCGCTTGCTTGAGTATCTCTTGAAGCGATTCGATCATGTCGGAGTCGAGCGCGTATGTTCGGGAATCGGCATCCCCAACATTTACGAATATCTTCGCGACGAAGAGAAAATACCGGAAAAGCCGGAAGTCGCTCTATCGATCGCGTCTGCCAAAGATCACACGAAGGCAATCGTAGACGCCGCGCTTGACCCACAAAACCCCGACGAATTGTGCCACGCAACCGTGGAGATTTTGGTATCGATCCTCGGGGCCGAAGCGGGAAATCTCGCACTGAAGGTTCTCGCCACAGGTGCGCTCTACCTGGCTGGCGGCGTGGCTACACATCTTTCGAGCGTGCTGCAACAGCCAGAATTTATGCACGCCTTTACGAAAAAGGGCCGCTTCAAAGATGTGATGGAGCGTATTCCTGTTCATCTGATCACGGCACGCGCGGCGTTGATTGGAGCGGCAAGCTATGGGCTTGAGAGTCTGAAAAATGGGTGATCCAGAACGGCGGAAATCGCGAAGAAGTGCTGGAGGAGTTTGCCGAGGCGAGCATCGACGTTAATGCTTTGGCGGCACAGCTCCAGACCGAAGGAGCCGTGTCCTTTGTGAAATCATGGCGAGACTTGATGACCGCGATTTCTTGGAAGAGTGCATTGCCAAACAAAAGTGGAACCCTAAAGGCGGCCAGTTAAATCAAAGAACCTAAGGTCACGAGAGCAACACGCGAATTCTGAAGGAGTATGGGTATGGCAGCCAGGGTCGAAGCATTGACAATTCATCCGAAGATCAAACACACCGCCTGGAGCGCTCTGGCGTCACATTACAAAGCAGTCTCGAGGCTGCATCTGCGGCAGCTTTTTGCGGACGATCCGAAACGCGGTGAGCGTTTGGCGGTCGACGCCGTCGGTCTTCACCTCGATTACTCCAAGAACCGCGTCACCGATGAAACGCTTCGCCTGCTTCTACTGCTGGCGGAAGAGTCTGGTCTGCGGGCGCGAATTGATGCCATGTTTCACGGAGAGAAAATCAACGTCACCGAGAAGCGAGCGGTCTTGCACGTTGCCCTGCGGGCGCCGCGAGGCAGTTCCATCTTCGTCGACGGAAAGAACGTTGTGCCGGAGGTCCACACCGTCCTCGACCGCATGACCGATTTCTCCAATCGCCTGCGCAGTGGTGAATGGAAGGGGCACACCGGCAAACGCATTCGCAACGTGATTAACATCGGCATCGGCGGCTCCGACCTCGGCCCTGTTATGGCCTACGAAGCGCTGAGGTACTACAGCGATCGAGCCATGACGTTCCGCTTCGTATCGAATGTTGATGGCACCGATTTCGCGGAGGCCGTCCGCGACCTCGACCCGTCGGAAACACTGTTCATAATCTCTTCGAAGACTTTTACGACGCTGGAGACGATGACGAATGCTCACACGGCTCGGGATTGGTCGCTCGCCGGGCTAGGCGGCGACGACAAGTCGGTGGCAAAACATTTTGTCGCAGTCTCGACAAATGCCGCCGAGGTTGCCAAATTCGGAATCGATACCGCCAATATGTTCGAGTTCTGGGACTGGGTTGGGGGACGTTACTCGATGGACTCCGCCATTGGCTTGTCGACCATGGTCGCGATTGGTCCCGAGAATTTTCAGGAGATGTTGAATGGTTTCCATCAGATGGACGAACACTTCCGCACTGCTCCCTTCGGGCAGAACCTGCCCGTGCTGATGGGTCTTCTGTCGATCTGGTACAACGATTTCTTCGGGGCGCAGACCGTCGCGGTTTTGCCTTACGAACAATACCTGAAGCGCTTCCCGGCCTACCTCCAGCAACTGACAATGGAGAGCAATGGCAAACACGTCACGCTTCAAGGAAAAAAGGTTAAGCACGACACGGGTCCAATTTATTGGGGAGAACCGGGCACCAACGGTCAACATTCTTTCTATCAATTGATTCACCAGGGCACGAGACTTATCCCCTGCGACTTCATCGCGTTTTCGAAGGCGCTCAATCCACTCGGCCAGCACCACGACATGCTGATCGCCAATGTCTGCGCGCAGACAGAAGCGCTGGCCTTCGGCAAGACACCGGAGCAGGTCGCGGCAGAGGGCACTCCGAAGTGGTTGGTTCCGCATCGTGTGTTCGAGGGCAACCGTCCGTCGAACACGATTCTGGCTGACAAACTCACGCCGGAAACTCTAGGAAAATTAGTGGCGCTGTACGAACACTCCGTGTTTACCCAGGGCACGATCTGGAATATCGATTCCTTCGACCAATGGGGTGTCGAACTGGGAAAAGTCCTCGCGCAACGCATCATCCCTGAACTAGAGAGCAAAGCAGAACCGCAGCTCACGCACGACAGTTCCACCAACAACCTGATCAGGTATTACCGGAAATCGAAGCAGTCATAGAGGAGAGCAGAGATGCAACTCGGAATGATCGGTCTGGGAAGGATGGGCGCCAACATGGTGCGGCGACTCATCAATGGCGGTCACAGCTGCGTGGTGTTTGACAGGTCACCACAAGTAGTCGGCGAGCTAGTCAAAGATAAGGCAAGTGGCGCCGCATCCCTGGCAGAGTTGACGAGCAAACTGGCCAAGCCGAGAGCGGTTTGGCTGATGGTGCCGGCCGCGGTTGTAGATCAAACCATTGCTGACCTTTTGCCTCACTTGGAAGCGGGAGACATCCTGATTGACGGCGGGAACTCCTATTACGTCGACGATATCCGGCGCGCGAAAGAACTCGCTTCCCGGAAAATCCACTATGTGGACGTCGGTACCAGCGGAGGTGTGTGGGGTCTGGAGCGAGGTTACTGCATGATGATTGGCGGCGAGAACGAGGTCGTCAAGCACCTCGATCCGATTTTCAACGCGCTCGCGCCCGGCATGGGTGATATTCCGCGCACTGCCGGCAGAGAAAGGCTCGACGGAACAGCAGAGCACGGCACCGCGGAACAAGGTTACCTCCACTGCGGGCCCAATGGCGCCGGTCACTTCGTCAAGATGGTACATAACGGCATCGAGTACGGCATTATGGCGGCATACGCGGAGGGTTTGGGCATTCTGCGTTCGGCTAACGCAGGCAAGCAGACAGGACGCGCGGTGGATGCTGAGACGACACCACTGCGTGACCCCGAGCACTATCAGTTTGACCTGAATCTCCGCGACGTCACCGAGGTATGGCGTCGCGGCAGTGTGATTGCTTCGTGGTTGCTGGATTTGACAGCCAATGCGCTGGTGCAAGATCCGAATCTATCGAAGTTTGCCGGACGCGTTTCTGATTCCGGCGAAGGTCGCTGGACGATCAAGGCCGCGATCGACGAGGCGGTACCCGCGCCCGTCCTTACCTGCGCTCTGTACGAGCGATTCAGCTCGCGGGGCGAAGCTGACTTTGCCGACAAGCTCTTATCTGCTATGCGTTATCAATTCGGCGGACACCTGGAAAAATTGGCCGGCAAAGACAAGGCTGCTTAGGGAGATGACCGTGACGAACTCCAATTCGGATGCGTTGGTTTTCTTTGGTGCTACTGGCGACCTCGCGTACAAGAAGATCATCCCCACACTGCAGGCAATGGTGAAGCGCGGCCACCTCGATGTCCCGGTGATCGGCGTTGCCAAGGCCGGTTGGACGCTCGAACAGTTCAAAGCGCGCGCCCTCGACAGCCTCGAAAAACATGGCGGAGTCGATGCCGCGGCCTTTGAGAAGCTATCCGGTCTGCTCCGCTATATTGATGGAGACTATCAAGATCCGGCCACTTTTGAAGCTCTTGGCAAGGAGTTGAAAACTTCGCAACGCCCTGCGCACTACCTGGCCGTTCCTCCCTCGATGTTTGAAACTGTCGTAGAAAACCTGACGCAATGCGACAGCACCAAACACGCTCGGATCATCGTCGAGAAGCCATTCGGCCACGACCTGGAATCGGCGCGACATCTGAACCAGGTCCTACTGCGGCATTTCGAGGAAGCAGCAATTTTCCGCATCGACCATTACCTTGGAAAACGTCCGGTGCAAAACATGGTCGTATTCCGTTTCGCCAATGCGTTCATGGAAGCCTTCTGGAACCGCAACTACGTCGAAAGTGTACAGATCACCATGGCCGAAGACTTTGGTGTCCAGGGCCGCGGCGCGTTCTACGATCAAACGGGCACGATCCGCGACGTCATCCAGAATCACCTCTTTCAGATTCTTTGCAATCTCGCGATGGAACCGGCAGTAAGACTCGACAGCGAATCCATTCGCGATGAGAAGGTCAAAGTGCTGAAAGCAATTCCGGCTCTGGACGAGAGAAACATCGTACGCGGACAGTTTCGCGGATACCTGGACGAAAAAGGAGTAGCTCCCAATTCGAAGGTGGAGACCTTCGCTGCGCTTCGACTCGAAGTCAATTCATGGCGCTGGCAAGGCGTCCCGTTTTACATTCGCGCGGGTAAGTCTCTGCCCGTCACCTGTACCGAAGTCGTCTGCCAGTTGCGAAAACCGCCCACCGTGATCCCGGCCGATGTTTTGCACTCGAATTACTTACGATTCCGGATCAGCCCAGACGTATCGATTGCCATGGGCATGACGGTGATGGGGCCAGGGGAGAAATTGATCGGTCAGCCGGCGGAGATGATCGCCACCAAGCAGCCCGACGGCGAGGAAATGGATGCCTACGAGCGAGTGCTGGGTGATGCTATGACCGGGGACGCTACCCTGTTTGCGCGCGAAGACTATGTGGAAGAGGCTTGGCGAATCGTCGATCCGGTGCTGAACAAGATAACGCCAGTATATCCATATGAACCCAAGACATGGGGGCCGAATGAGGCTGAGCGAGTGACCCCGCCGGGAGGCTGGCAGAACCCGATTGTGGGACACAAAATTTCGGTCGTCTCTAATCAGGCTGCCTGAGAGTGGAATAAACAGCAGTCTCCCGAGAACGTGGATCTGGAACTCTTTGCCGGCGATGAATCGGTATCGTCCAATCGCTTTCCTTCCCGCTCAGGCCTAATCGCTTGATAGATCGCCGGTGGGCGTGAGAGCAATGATGTGAACTGATCAATCGAGATACCATGCTTTCTAAATGCGCGAATCCAACCTGTTCCACTACGTTTCGCTACCTCAGCGAAGGCAAGCTCTACCTGCTCGATCCCAAAGCAACCTCGGTCAATCGTGGAGCGCGGGCGCAGTCGGAACATGAAGGAAGACCCTTCATTTATGAATATTTCTGGTTGTGCTCCTCGTGCTGTCGAGATATGACGATTCAAATTGACAATCACTTTGAAGTCAGCGTGGTTCGTAGGGGTGGAATTCTTCAAGACTCCAAACCAGATTTTCAAGGGCCAAGCGCCTCGAAAAATATCAGAGCTGCTTGACATCGCCCACCCGATCACAACCTGAGCCCGCGACAGGTTAAACACGTCTTCGCTCCGAACCACCACATCAATCCATCTCACTGGAAACCTGATCCCGCGGTGAACCGATGCTATGGGATCGATCGATACCATCGTCTAATTGACGACTCGAAACGCTTCTGGCTTAATCGCTAATGTGAATTCGAATCGAGGGCTCCCGACAAAAGGTCTTCTATGCGGAACAGGAAAGCAGCCGACCAGTGGTCGATAACGCCAGAATGCTCAAGGGATCAGAGCGCGGTTGAAATTACTCTGAACTCAAGACAACCGGAGTGAGTCATGGAAAACGCAATGTTCCGAGATGTAGCCGCACACACGACATTGCCTAACTCGAATGACGGCGGTCTTGAAGAAAGAACCACCGCGATTGTTTTTCCATTGAGAAAGCATTCGGGATACCAGGAAACCAGCCTGAACAGGGACGATTTGGCTGAACAGTACGTCTCCCTCGACGAAAACACGACGGAAGAGAACACCTTCGAAAGCATCGTCGGAAGCAACGCGCGACTGAGAGCCGTGCTTGAAGATGTTCAAATTGTGGCGCCCGCGGACTCAACCACGCTTATCCTTGGCGAGACCGGCACCGGCAAGGAACTAATCGCTCGTGCCATACACGATCTCAGTCCCCGCAGGAACCACGGGTTTGTGAAGGTTAATTGTGCCGCGATTCCATTGGGGCTTCTTGAGAGCGAATTGTTCGGCCACGAAAGAGGTGCCTTCACGGGAGCGATCGCTCAAAAAATCGGAAGATTTGAGATGGCCAACAAAGGCACGCTCTTTCTCGACGAGATTGGAGACATCCCGCTCGAATTGCAACCAAAGCTTCTCCGCGTTTTGCAGGAGCAGGAGTTCGAGCGTCTGGGCAGCACCCGCACTCAACAAGTCGATGTTCGTGTAGTGGCTGCTACGAATGCAGACTTGGCCCCGATGGTCGCCGAAAAGAAATTCCGCAGCGATCTTTATTATCGTCTGAATGTTTTTCCGATTGCACTCCCACCCCTGCGGGACCGCCGTGATGATATTCCACGCCTGGTCCGCCATTTCGCTAACAAATACGCCCAACGGATGGAGAAGCATATTGAGAAAATCTCCAGGAAAACGATGGAAGCCCTGTGCCGCCATTCTTGGCCGGGTAACATCCGCGAGTTGCAGAATCTTATGGAGCGAGCCGTGATCCGCTCTACCGGCCCCGCGCTGCGAGTGCCATTGACGGACCTTTCTAATATCGTCGATCTCAGCGGCACCAGTAACGACAATGCCCTGGAGCAGGTGGAGAGGGAACTGATTCTGAGAGCACTGCGCGAAAGCAATTGGGTGGTCGGAGGAACCCGCGGAGCAGCGGCCCTGCTTCGCCTGAACAGGACGGGCCTGGCATACAAGATGAAGAAGTTTGGTATCTCACGTTCGTCCCAGTAGCCGCCAACAAGGCTGTGCGATTGCATGTTGCTGCCACCGAAAAAAGCTAATCAGGGCTGTCTTGTCCGGCCCGATTCTTTAGCATCGTGGGGCCGATGTAATGCAGTTTCTCTAAGGCTCTCTCCACAGCATTTGCCACATTCGCGTCGTATTGCGTTTGTTCATCCTCTAGCATACGCAGACCGGAGTATGCGTCTGCAATGGCCTGCCGTTCGTCTGGATGCAAACCGGGCAGACTCTGAAGTTTTCGGAGCCGCGCTGCAATTGCTGTTCGTGCAGCTTCGATTCTGCCTGAAATCTTGACCTGCTCTAGCTCTACAATCGCCGTTCGATAGAGTGTCACCCAATCTTCGTTGTCGAAGTTTTCCATACCCACCCCCTGGTAGGTAGAAAAATTTTACCGCCAACGAGCGTCAGCGTTCAACCTTGAGAAGAGGTGTAGGCGGTTGTTAGGTTGTCGCAGCTTGTACCTCGCCACACACTGCGACTGGCGCGACCCCATCAGGATGAAGTCTGGGTGTGCCCAAATTTCTGATGGTGGACACAGATTTGCGGCTGCGATCTATCGGGGAGTGCCCCGGTTTATTGCTTCCGCATTTCAGGTGGTGGGTCACTCTTGAAAAGCTGCCGCCAGAGACTACACAACGCGGGCTTACTTAGAAGGGTCACAGAAGCGAGGCTGCACGATACAAGAATCAGACATGGGCAATCTTCCTTGAGAGCGTCACCAACATTGACGCTTCCTGAGGGAAAGAGTTCAAGTCAAATCCACCGGTGGCAGCAGTTAATTTCTTGACTTGTGGCCATGGAAATGGTCCGGGAATCGCCATGTCACCGGTCCGAGGCTGTGGGTCAACGGATAGCGCGCCATGGCGGGTGATCACACCGAATGCTTGGCGAATTCGACTTTGACTTGAACGTTCCATTTCGGTTCCCTACAAGCTCGCTTTGGAGGTCCTACATAGATCTACCGATTCTTAAACAAGCCTCCCGATACTAGCGTATCAATAGGGAGTATTTTCGATGAGTGATGCCGAGATTGATGCCGTGCCGCGCAGCACCCAAAACCACCAAATTTTGGCGGAATTTTTTCAGGAGATGGCTGACCGAAACCAAGAAGTTATCCGAACAAATATCCAATCTGGTGAAGAAGAGTCAACGTCATCACCGGCACCCCCATTGCTGCCCTGATTGACTCCGCCGGAGAAGCCCATGCACGAGTGCGCAGGTCATCTGTGCCAGCTATGGCGAAGATTGTCGAAAGCTGATGCCGAGTGCCTCGTACCGATCTCTTTTCCCTAAAACCCAGTTCTCTCCCCAGGAGCAGTTGTTGAAATATCGCGATTGCACTCATTGACCGCCACGAGGGGTTTTGAGTGTAGTCGCCCGATACAGAAGCTATCGCCAGGGCGAATCGGCCATGTCAGAGTCGGGCCTCGCCACTCTTCACACTTCACACTTCATGTCCCCTTGCCGCATCATGGGAGCATCCGCCTTACAGGATTATGCCTACTGAATTGCCCTGCGCATCCATGATCAAACCCGCAGCGGGAAGTTCTCCGTCCCCGGATTGGCTGCCGAAGCTGTAGAACACGTTTTCCTCTCCGTAAGGTTTAATCTCGCCGTCGGGAATTTTCAGACCTCCGGGTAAAACTTCTCGTTTGCTTGCCTGCAGACGAGCTCTTCACTTCGCGGCATAATGGTTCCCATGGATGAGGCGATCCGCACTCGCTGCTGTATTGCTGGAGGCGGCCCGGCCGGTATGATGTTGGCCCTGCTTCTCGCCCGCATGGGCGTGGATGTGGTCGTACTGGAGAAGCATGCCGATTTTCTCCGTGATTTTCGCGGAGACACGGTTCATCCCTCCACTCTCGAGTTGATGCATGAGCTGCATATTCTCGACGCCTTCCTCAAACTTCCTCATCAGGAGATACGCGAGCTTTCGGGTCAAATAGAAGACGAAACGGTTCCCATTGGGGATTTCACCCACCTTCCTACTCACTGCAAGTTCGTGGCACTGATGCCGCAATGGGACTTCCTCGATTTCATCAAGGAACAAGCCAGCCGCTATTCGGGATTTCATTTGATGATGCAGGCGGAAGTAATCGATCTCGTCGAAGAGAATGGATTCATTGCGGGCGTTCGCGCAAAGACTCAGAGTGGCCCTCTTGAAGTTCGCGCGCCGCTTACGATTGGTGCTGATGGCCGGCATTCGATCGTTCGCGAACGCGCGGGTCTGAAAGTAATCGATCTTGGCGCGCCGATGGATGTTTTATGGATGCGAATTAGCCGCCGTCCTACGGACCCAGGGCAGACTTTCGGGCACATCGCAGCGGGCAAGATGCTCGTCTTGCTCAACCGCGAGGATTATTGGCAATGCGCGTTCGTCATCCCCAAAGGCAAAGGAGAGGACGTGCGACAGAAAGGGCTGGAATCGTTCCGCGAACAGATTGTCTCCCTCGAACCATTTTTGCGCGATCGTGTCGCGGAGCTGCGCGATTGGAAGCAAGTCAGTCTACTGACTGTTGCAGTCGATCGTCTCGATCAATGGTCCAGGCCAGGGCTCTTGTGCATCGGCGATGCTGCTCACGCGATGTCACCGATTGGTGGCGTCGGCATCAATCTCGCGATTCAAGACGCGGTGGCCACTGCAAATCTCCTCGGAGACAAACTTCTGCGGCAGAATTCGTTCGGCAGTGAATTGGATGTCGTCCAGCGGCGCAGGGATTTCCCCGCGCGCGCTACCCAGCGCGTCCAACTCATTGTGCAAAACAAAGTGATCAAGCACGTCTTGGGCAGTTCGAAACCCCTGAGAGTCGGCTGGCCGCTCAAGTTGCTGCGAAATTTCCCGGTTTTGCGCCGAATCCCTGCGCGCATGGTCGGGGTCGGATTCCGTCCCGAGCACGTGAGAACTCCAGACGTCCACTCTTTGGAATAGCTGGCATTCCAGCATGATGTGGGGAAAAATGCCGATCGGATGAAAAGGGTTGGTTCAGTCCTACCCGCCGCTTAACAATCTGGTACGCGGAGAAAGTAAGGCCATCGAGGGCGATCAGGGCGCCAGCCTTCATGAGCTTTTCGTTGTACTTGCCCATCTAGAGCAGGAGCTGTGTTTCGGGGAGGGCTCCTTCTTTTTTTGACTCTGGGGTTGTTTTGACGATGACCATGAATCGTATTGCAAAATCTCCTTGGGTTGAGCGCCCGTTTGGTGGCTTGTTTTTCGGATTTAGCCATTTGTTGGCTAACCCGTGAACTTAGATTGAGAGCGTAGTCGGATCGCTATTGCTCGCTATCGTACTGGCTTTCTGCCGATGCGTCGAACGGGTGGCCGAATCAACTTGAAGACCGAATTGAATTAATTATTTTTCGGGGAGACGAAGGGTACAAATTGCATACGACGCCATCTCAATGGCACATTTCAGAGTTGCCCGCGAGCCTTCTCGTTATGTAGCAAAAACAGCCTTGATGTCCGCGAGTTCAATTACATCGCCTGGTTCGAGTTGTTTTTGGCCACCCTCGATCACCACATCATTCACCTTGATCCTCACCGCGTTTTCCGACGCGGCGATAAAATAGCCATCCTCGGCCCGGTAAATCAAGGCCGCAACCTGGGGCGCGAACCAGCGCTTTAGGCGAATGCCGGCCATCTTTGACTTACCGATCAGGGTCAGTTTTCCGGTCAGGACATAGCGCTGCTGGTCAGTTCGGCCTTTAACAATTGTCAGCGTGCCAATAGCCCGATGCACGACTGGCATGGTGTTGACTGGCGACTGACTTGGAGTGACGCCGACTCTCCGGACCACAACCGAGCTGGCAGAGGATGCTGCGGCTGCTTGAGTGAGCATTTCCTTCGCTTTTGCCGTATCCAAGACCATCGTGGGATCGAGTTGTGGCGGCATTGGCGATTGCACGCCAACGACGCCATTAACAGATCCATACGCCGCGGCGACGGGACGTACTTCGTCACGAAATTCGATCGTGTGTTTGCCGATAGTAACGTTGTCTCCGTCCGTCAGCACCACCTTGCTGATGCGGTGATCATTGACGTACGTGCCATTAAAGCTCTCAACGTCTTCGATGACATAGTGATCGCCTTCTGCATAGATCTTGGCGTGGTATCCAGAGACGGCAGGATTGTCGATGCGAAAGACATTGTCCGGTTGACGGCCAATGGTGACGGTGGCGCCCGAAAGCAAAAGCTCTTGCAAGACCCGGTCTTCAAATTTGAGAAACAGCTCGGCCATGGCGCGGCTCCAAAATGCATGATCTGCGAAAACGATTGTCGTAGGGGAGAGCGAGCTCTGGCGCTATCGCTCGACGATCAGATTCTATTCTGCGCCACAAAACACGAAAGGGAAGAGTACTAAGGTACTCGCGTCCCCTTTGTTCAATGGATCAAAGCTTAGTGTCCGCCGATACCGGTAAATTGAACTGATCCCGAAAAAACTTGACTGCCTCGTCTCGTCCGGCAGATGCTCCCTGAGAAGTTGTCTTCAAATACAACACATACAATTCCGCGGCGCCGTCAGTGTCCCCTTGTTGCGCCTGCGTTCTCGCTGCCTGCAGGACTGCGGCCGCCAGGTCCGCTGCTTTTTCTCGCACCATTTTGACCAAGGCATTCCGGGAATCAATTTCCAGATCTGTCAGAAACTGTGCCCCGTCCGGTTCCACGCCCTGGTTGGTGATTCCCTCGGTATCTTCCGCTTTGACGTCTTGCAAAACGACCGTGGTGGTGTGCTTGCTCTTATGCACATCGTTAGGCTCAGCCACGAGATTACCGGCACGATCGCGGAACTGGAATTCGATTTCCGCAGATGCAGTCAGGTCGATGGTCTTCTTCGTGTAGTGATACGACTCAACGACAATCTCCCTGCGGCTCTGCTCCGTCGTCTCCAACTTATGCCGCAAGTCGTCGACGCTTTTCTGCGCCTGCTGCACGGCGTCAGTGGCATCTGCGATGACTTGCTTCTTCTTGTGTTGGGCTTGGGCGTCGGCCAGTGCATGTTGCGCAACGCTAAGCTGCTGTTGAGCGGCCTCATAGTCGCTTTCAATTTTCAGCCAAGCCGGGTTTTTCGTTTCGTGCGCGCCTGCGCGGTATTTCGATTCTGGGGCCTCCACGTTCGCTTTCTTGACCATGCGATGTTCCAGAACCTGGCCGACGAGCGTGAAATTGGGCTGTTGAGTCTGGTCAACGTCCGAGGCATCACGCACGACGGCGAGCGGTATTCCGGAGGAATCGAGTCCGCTGGTTACGGCATCTGCGAGCTGGTCGGCGAAACCATGGCTGTCCCGACGTGAGGTCTGATCGCGAAAGACGATGCCGACCGAGAGTTGGGATTGCCGTTGATAAAGAGGTTCATAACGAGCCATCTCATCTTTCAAACTGTCGAGATTGGTAATCCCGTAACGCACTGCTTGTTTCAGGTAAAGCCATCCAACCCCGGCTCCGGATCCAGAAGGCTTCTGCAGATACCGATTGGCTTGGTCGAGGTAGTAGGCGCTGATCTTGGCAGAAAGAAAATCGCGTTTGACCGTGATCGCCGGGTCATCCCCCAGAGAACTGGCACGATCGAACAGCACATAGGCTTCCAACGCTGCAATCTGGTCGGCGGAGTTTTTGATGGGAAGGTGTGACTCCTGGATTTTCTGTGCGCGCCGCACGGCAGCGCCGATATAGTCGTGCGACAACGCGGCGAGCTGCGACGTTACCAGGGCGCGCTGTTTCTCAGGTAAGTCGGCGAGCACATTGTAAGCCTCGATAATCTGGCTGTTGCGCGTGTACTCATCACTTTCCTGAATAGCGGCGTTCGCAGCCTGCTGATCGCGTTGGGTCTGGAGTTGAGCTGCAGCGTTTTCGGCGGCTGCCTGGACATTCTTGCGATCGGGCCGGATGGCTGCCGCTTTGCCGAATTCCTGCACCGCTTTTTCCCAGTCCTGATGAGCCGCCAGTTTTTGCCCGTTCTCGTAGTGGTGTTGGAAGGCTGCACTGATCACAGCATCTACGCGCGGCATTTCGGAGGCGAATGCGGCATAAGCACCCAGCGCGTTGACGGCGCGGTCGTAATGCGCTTCTACCATCAACACCTCCGCGTCAACGATGGTCTTTTCCAGTTTCCGTTGTTCGCCGGCAATCTCGCGTTGCAGACCAAGCAAAGGTGCATAGTCGGGCCGGACCTGCAGCAGGCGTTCTACGTGCAGTCTGGCATCCGACAGTTCCGAATACCCAGACGCATGGTCTTGCACGGCTTTCCGGTACGCCTGGAGATGTGCCTGATCAGGTCGCGCCAGGCTATCTAATTCCCGCCCTATGTCGTCCATTAACTGCGCAGAGGGTTTGTAGCCGGGAGCGGACTGGCTGGCGGCTTGTGACTCCGAGCACGCCAGCCGCAGTTTGCCGAGGTCTGGGCTTTTCGCGCTCGAACTCTGATACTGCTTAAAAGCGGCTTCGGCTGCCTGCTCATGGAATCCCGCAATAGCATTTTGAGCGGCTGCCCGGCGCGCGGAGGCCGGATAGCGCGTCAGGAAGTCCTGCCAGTCTCCCACCGTGTTCGCTCGTTGCGCCCGCAGGAAATCGGCAAGTTCAACGTCCGGAGCAGGTATAAACACTAGCTGCACACCGGCCTTGAAGTCTGGAATCGTCGCATTGCGAGGTGATGAAGAAACCAGCGTGCCTCGAATGAAGGCTTGTTCAGCCGCCGTTGCCGGCGTGAGTTCGACGCTGTGTTCGAATTTCAGATTGCTGGGGAGAACACAGACGGACTTGCCGTTTGCCGTAAATGTGAGTACGCCGTCCGCGCCGCGCTGAAGGGAGCTGGCATCCGCCAGGGACGTGCGCGGAAGCGCATTGTAAGTATTCTTGTCGAGCTTCGAAACCCCGTCACAGTTGCGAACTTCAATCTTGCCATTCAGTGTAGCTTCCGTGATCTGTACATATGCCGCGCCCTGAGGGCCATCGAACAAAACCACTGCGGTCAGGGACGCATCTTTCGCGCCAGCCGTAATCGCTGTTCCGCCTATCAGAGCAGCGACAAGAATAATCGCGCCCCAGCCGCGTTCGAGGCGAGATATCGCTCTCGGCTTCTTCGAAGGGCAGGGAAGAAAAATTGGCTTCGCTGACTCCATAAAAATCTGCAAGCATATATTTTCTCGCGGGATGCGGGGAGTGAAAGAAGATACCAGGCTCAATCGAAAACTAAAGTAAGTGGGAAGCGAAACTAGGCGGAGCTATCATTGAACACGCAGCGCGCAGACTCGATAACCTGTGCATTTGCGCATATTTGGGATGGACGCGCGCTAGAGATTTCTCATGGAATTGGCGAAACCACCCAACAACCGGGTAGAGCAGCGTGGATCTGCCGGCGAGCCCACCTCTCGGCAGCTGCATCCGGCGAGCCTCGCGAATCTCACTGCATTGAGCCGTTACGAGATTCGGGAAGAGCTCGGGCGCGGCGCCATGGGAGCCGTCTATAAAGCATTCGATCCCGTTATTGCCCGCACCGTCGCGCTGAAGACCATTCTGATCGACAACAACGCTCCCGACCGCGCCCAGATGATCGAAAGGCTCAAGCAAGAGGCCAAAGCGGCGGGCGGACTGGATCATCCCAATATCATCACCATCTACGATGTCGGCGAGGGAAACGGCGCTATTTATTTGAGCATGCAGTACGTCAAGGGAACCACTTTGGCGGAGCTATTGGCCAATGTTGGCGCGCCTTCCCTCCCCACACTACTCTCCTGGGCTGACCAGATTCTAGCCGCAGTCGGGTTTGCCCATGCACGCGGCGTCATTCATCGCGACCTAAAACCCGCAAACCTCATGGTGACCGATGAAGGCGCCATCAAGGTTCTCGACTTCGGAATCGCCAAAATCGAGAACACCTCGCTGACGCAAACTGGGCTGGTCATCGGTACGCCGGGCTACATGGCTCCGGAGCAGATCGCCGGCAAGAAAGTGGATCATCGCGCCGACATCTTCTCCCTGGGGGCCGTCTTCTATGAATTGCTGACCCGCGAAAAGGCCTTTGCCGGCGATATCGCAACTGTCCTCTACAAGATCGTGAATGAAGATCCCGTCGCGCCGTCACTCATTAATCCGGCGATTCCCGGTGGGATCGATAGCGTCATTCGGAAAGCCCTCGCCAAAGATCCCAGGGATCGATTTCAGACCTGTGAAGAAATGCGGCAGGCCTTCATGGAGCCACCCGGTCGCGTGCGGTTTACGCCATCCGCGACTGTTGCGGCAGAAAAGGCGGGCGCCGCTCGCCCGCAAACTCCCGCCATCGCAGGGCGTCGACCCAAGGCCAATCCACCACGATTCTGGCCGCGTCTGATTCTGAGTTCTGTCCTGCTTCTCATAGCAGGAGCGGGTTGGGCTCTCTACATTCATTCACAAACCGGCGCGTTTCCTCCGTTGGTTGCAAAACTCGAGAGCACACTCGAAAGTAAGATCGGAACCTTGACTTCAGGAACGGAGAAACTTAGCGAGCACTCCACCGAGATTCGCATCCCGCCCGCTAGTGAGCACAACGTCGCGCCAGTGCGTGCCCAGAATCCTGCGACGCCCGACGCTACCGCCGCCGTGTCGCAAACATCCGCAATTCCAACGGGATCAGGTCCCGCAACCGTAGCCACCTCGCAGCCGGCGGTTTCCCAGTCCTCAAGCGATCATCCGACAAGTGAAAGTACAACCGTTGCCGGGCCACAGGCGGACTCCCCGGCGGCGGAGGCGTCGCCAAAGCCTGTCGATCCCTCCCCGACTGCGGTTGAGTCGATCTCCAACAATCAATCCACGGACCACAATGCAACCGTCCACGACTCCGTCGCAGCGTCTTCTGCCTCGCACGACGATGACAGGCAAACTGCCGTGCCAGCCGTGTCAAAACCGCCTGCCCGAAAACGCGCTCCGGAACCGGCTTTGACCGTAGACGGTTTCAGCCGACAGGACATTCCGGATCTGCTGAGCCAGGCTGATTCCTCAACAGCGCATGGCAATTATCGTCTGGCGCGCTACACATACGGACTTGTTCTAAGGCTCGATCACAGCAATGTCCAGGCGCGAGAAGGCCTACGCCGCGTGCAGGCCGCATGGCTGTCGCGCTGACTCCCGTTAACTCAGAACCCGCAGTCCAAGAGGCACGCCAGTTCGTCGCAGTTCGCGCCGGCGCTCGATCCGACACTGAAGGGCGACTCGAGTCGCCAAATGTCCGGTGCTGGGCCCTGTTAGCTAACCATAAATCGAAGGTTGAAATGGCTCGTCCTTCTAATCAGTTTGGTTCCAATCCCAAGCTTCTGTCATTGACAGATGACTCGGGCAGGATAAGGTGTATGAGAGGATTGCAAATTTGGGCGAGGTGATCGTGACGAAGGAAATGTGGTCGTTGAGGCTGTTGTGTTCCATCTTGTTGGGCTTTTGTTTCTCCGCTGTTGCCCTCGCGCAGGACCCCACCAAGGTCGAACCAACGCACTACAAGCTGGCATTCGAAAATGAGTATGTACAGGTGGTTAACGTTCACTACGGACCCCACGAAAAATCCGGCCTGCATGCCCATATGGGAGGTGTGGTCGTCGTCCTAACGGCTGGACATCTCCGGTTTACGGACGAAAATGGCAAGACCCAAGAAGTATTTGCCAAGCCAGGCGATCCACGCTGGTTTCCGCCCTTTAAGCACAGAGTCGAAAATCTCGGGGATACGGCGTACAACGCCGTCTACATTGGAATCAAGAACAAGCGTTTAGCGAACGACGTCGGCCTGAATACCGGGCCCTCAGGGATGGACGACGAGACGAAGAAACTCGTGGCAGGCGCGCTGTTGGCGGCTACGAAATAAACTACCCGCTCGGTGCTATTCGACGTCTCCGGCGCGCGTGAGATACCACTGCGGGTTTTGAATTGCCTCCACCAGGTCTTGCATGAAATCCGCTGCTCGTGCGCCATCAACCACGCGATGATCGCTGGAAAGCGTCAACGTCATCAGGGGACGGACGCCGGGATGGCCATTGACGGGCACGACCCGGTCAGCGATAGCTCCGACCGCCAGAATCGCCGCTTGGGGTGGAATGATGATCGCGGTGAATGCGTCCACTCCGAACATGCCGAGGTTGCTGATCGTGAATGTGCCGCCAGCAAGATCGGATGCACGTAGCTTGTGACCGCGCGCCCGTTCCGTTAGGTCGCGTCGCTGGATCGCGATCTCACCCAACGTGATTTTCTGGGCGCTGCGGATCACAGGCGCAACCACTCCTTCGTCGACTGCCATGGCCAGCCCGATGTTGATCTCGTCATTCTGACGGACCCCTGCGCTGGTCCAGCTTGCGTTAATTCGCGGGTGCTTTTGAAGAACACCAGCGGCCAACGCCAGTAACAAATCGCTGTGGGTAAGCTTTAATTCGTACGTCTTCTCGATCTCCGGCCCGAGCTTCTGCCGCGCCTCGTTCAGAGCTCCCGCGTCTACTTCGCGAACCATGAAGAAGTGAGGAGTTGTCGTCCAGCTCTGCGTAGTACGTTCTGCCATCAACCGGGAGATTGGGCTGCCGCTCTCAATCGTGGTCGGCGCGGAACCGGCCTTTGGTTCCGCAAACGCCAGAACGTCTGACGCGAGAATTTCCCCGCCCGCACCCGAGCCTTTGACGTCCGCTAGATTGACACCGCGTTCGCTGGCGATTCGCCGGGCCTTCGGGGAAATCTTGATAGGCTGCGTTGCCGACTGCGGTGGCGTTCGGCTCGCCGGTACAGAGGTTGAAGCAGCGGCCGCAACCGAGGTGTTTTTTCTTCCCGACGCGGCAGCAACTTCATCGGTCGGCGGAAGTTCACCAGGTGTCACAATCCACGCGATGGTTTGGCCGACCGGAACTTCCATACCCGCCTCAACTTTGATAGCAGCGAGGATCCCGTCGCCAGGCGATTCGATCTCCATGACCGCCTTGTCGGTTTCGACCTCCAACAACGGCTCGCCTTTAGCTACTGCCTCGCCTTCTTTCTTCAGCCATGAAATGAGCTTGCCCGTTTCCTGGGCCATTTCCAGCGCGGGCATCACGACACTGATCGCCATAGTTAGATCGCCATCGGATCTCAAGGGCAAGCCGCATCTTTTGCGAAGAAGCTTCCTAGTCTCCCACGCCTACTCTTTCCTGCCTGGCGCTTGCTTCGATCATCTCGCGCACACGCTTGCTCGGCGTCGATTCTGAGTCGCGAATCGCGGGAAGCGGACCATCCACGGTGAAGTAGTGTCGGCCGGCCACCAGGAGTTCCTCGGCAGGGAAGCGCGTGATGACTTCGTGGCCCGTTTCCGTGACAACGATTTCTTCTTCGATGCGTGCCGCGCTCCAGCCATCGGTCGACGGCCAAAAGGTCTCCAGAGCAAACACCATGCCCGGTTTGATTTCGCAGGAATGCTCCAGCGATACGAGACGGCTGATCACTGGCTTTTCCCAGATGGCCAGACCAATCCCGTGACCATACTGCAAGGCGAAAGCGTCTTCCTCGTTGGCAAAACCGAACTCCTGCGCCTTTGGCCACACGGAGGCAATCTCAGCCGTGGTGCGTCCGGGACGCACCAGTTCAATCGCGGCATCGAGATATTCCCGGCACCGCTTATAGGCATCATTCATCGCGTGAGAAGCGTAGCCGACCGTGAAACACCGGTAATAGCAAGTTCGATATCCCATGTAGGAATGAAGAACGTCGTAGTACACAGGATCTCCTGGACGCAATACGCGATCGGAGAAAACGTGCGGATGCGGATTGCAGCGCTCGCCTGAGATCGCATTTACCGCCTCGACATATTCCGACCCGAGATCGTAGAGCACCTTGCTCACCAGACCAACAGCCTGGTTCTCGCTCATGCCCGGCTTCATGGCGCGATAGAGTTCGTCGTAAGCAGCGTCAACCATCATTGCAGACGTGTTCAGCAAAGTGATTTCGTCGCGCGTCTTGATCAGGCGCGCTTCCGACATCAGTGCCTGCCCGTCGATGACTTTGATTCCCTCTTTCTGCAGAGCGAACAGCACCGGCAATTCGATGATGTCGATGCCCACCGGCTCTTTGTGCAGCCCCCGCATTTCCAGTTCGATGCGAATTTTCTTGGCCACATCTTCGGCGCGCCCCATCTCCGGCGTCATGGCGCCGCGTAACATTGAAATTCCGGCGCGCGAACGCTCTCCGAGCCAGGGGCAATGCAATTGATGATGCTTCGCCGCCGATCCGAAATCCCACAGGATCGGTTCGTCATTCTGCGGAAGCAGCGTGAAGCGATTCGCCTTGTCCTGCGCCCATGTGCCGATGTGGGTCGCGGTCAGGTAGCGAACATTGTTCATGTCGAAACACAAGAGCGCCCCCATCTCTGACTTGGCTAGAAGATCCTTGGCACGCGCCAGCCGTTCACGGCGAAGTCGATCGAAGTCAACCCGATTTTCCCAATCGACGGCCATCGTTCCGTAAGTGGGTAAGGCCATAGAATTCTCCTTTGCTGGGAGGTCAGAGGTTAGAGGTCAGATTCCAGAACGGGCAACCTAAGCATCTGAGTTCTGAAGGTTCTTATGTCTTCGATCTGACCTCAAACCTCTGACCTCACTATCGTCCGCAGAGTGCGCGGGCGGCCTCAAACACCGCCTGCTCGGTCGGCACGGTCACATCTTCCAAAGGCGGAGAGAACGGAATTGGAACATGCATCGCGCCCATGCGTTTGACCGGAGCATCCAGGTCGTAGAATGCACCGGTCGCAATCACCGACGCAAGTTCGGCGGTAACGCCATAACGTTCATACCCTTCGTCGAGAACAATCGCTCGCGAAGTCTTCTTCGCCGATTCAATCAAAGTCTTTTCGTCGAGCGGCCACATGGTGCGCGGATCAACCACTTCAGCACTGATCCCGATTTCTTCCAGGAGTGTTGCCGCACCCAGCGCAACTTGCACCATGCTGCTGGTAGCAACCAGAGTTATGTCCTCGCCTACGCGCTTGATGTCAGCTACCCCCAGCGGAACCGTGTAATCGGACGAAGGCACCGGGCCTTTGAGCTTGTACATCATCTTATCTTCGAAAAAGACCACCGGATTCTCGTCGCGAATCGCCGCCTTCAGCAATCCCTTGGCATCATAGGGCGTCGACGGCAGTATGACCTTCAATCCCGGAACATGGCAGTACCAGGCATGGAGCGACTGCGAGTGTTGAGCAGCGGAACGGCGAGTCGCTCCCATGGTGGTGCGCATCACCATCGGCACTCGCCACTTTCCTCCCGACATGTAATGGACTTTGGCAGCCTGGTTCACCATCTGGTCCATGGTCAGCGTGATGAAGTCGCCGAACATGATGTCAACCACGGGACGCATTCCCGTCATGGCGGCACCGACTGCTAAACCGGTGAAACCAGCCTCCGAAATTGGAGTATCAAGCACCCGCTCTTTGCCGAATTCTTCCAGCAAACCGGAGAGAACCTTGAACGGGGTGCCAGCCTCGGCGACATCTTCGCCCATAATGCAGACGGTGGCATCGCGCCGCATCTCCTCGGCTAGCGCCTCGCGAATCGCCTGACCGAAGGTAAGTTCGCGATCGTCTTGCGCGCGAACACTGTTTTCAGGCATACACATCCTCGGCCACTTCATCGACTCCCGGATACGGTGCTGCGATTGCGAAATCGACTGCTGCCTTCATCTCAAGCTCAAGTTCGGACTGCACTTGAGCCAGAGAGGCAGGATCCGCGACGCTCTGTTCGACCAGCCATTTTCCGAAATTCGCGATCGGATCCCGCTCCGTCTTCCACAATTGTTCTTCTTGCTTCGAGCGATAGTATTCGCGGTTGATGTCGCCGACGTGATGTCCGTGATAGCGATACGTATTGCAGAGCAGGAAAGCAGGACCGTTGCCGCGACGGGCGCGATCTACCATAAGCTCCGCAATGTCATGAACTGCGCGCACGTCCTGACCATCGACGCTCGCAGCTTCCAATCCAAAAGCGGTCGCACGCGTCAGGATATCTCCGGCAGTGGTCTCCGAGTAATGCGTATATTCCGTATAAAGATTGTTCTCGCACACGTAAATTGCGGGAAGTTTGAAAAGTTGCGCGAGATTCATCACCTCATAGAGCACGCCCTGACCAAGCGCGCCTTCTCCGATGAAACATACCGCAACCCGGCCGTTCCTCAAATGCCGAGCCGCAAATGCTGCGCCCGTTGCGATGCCAGCGCTGCCGCACACGATCGCGTTCGCTCCCAGATTGCCGGTGGCCGGGTCTGCAATGTGCATGGAGCCACCTTTGCCCTTGCAGTACCCGGCCTTTTTCCCCAGCAGTTCGGCGAACATTTGATCGGCGGAGGCTCCCTTCGCCAAACAATGCCCATGACCACGATGCGTGCTGGTGATGTAGTCAGTGCGTTCGAGCGCTTCGCATACCCCGACCGCAACCGCTTCCTCACCGATATAAAGATGCGCCAGGCCAGGCATCAACGCTCGCGTGTATAGCTCGTTGACCTGCGCTTCAAATTGGCGGATAGCAACCATCTGCCGGTACATCCGAAGCCACAGCTCGACTTTTTCCGGCGCTTCTTTAGGCTGGGTGACAGTGGTCATTTCTGATTCCTATTTCTGATCTTTTTTCTGATCTTCCGTGTCAACTCCCGGCGCGTTAACTCCCGACATGCGCGCCAGAACATCGAACACGACGGCGAAATCAAGCTTTTCCCATCCCATGCCGCGTGCCGCGGTGAGGAACTCATTGCTGATGGCGGTCGTGGGGAGTGGAACATCCAGTTTGCGTCCCAACTCCATCGCCAGCAGCATGTCCTTCTGCATCATGTTGACGTTAAACCAGGCTTCTTCCGGTTGCTGCAACGCGAAAGGGCCGCGGTACACAATCATCGGTGACGCGATCGCGCTGTGCACCATCACATCGACCGCAACTTCGCGCGCAATTCCACTTTTTTCCGCCAGCAATACACCTTCGCTGAAAGCCAGCATCTGTACAGCTAACTGCAGGTTGACCGCGATCTTCATCGACAACGCCACGCCGTTGCTGCCGACATGCGTCACTTTGGGCCCAATATCCAGCAGCAGCGGTTTGAGGCGCTCGAAAGTTTCTTGGCGCCCTCCCACCATCACCGAGAGCTTGCCCTGCTGTAACGTAATGACGCTGCCCGAGACCGGCGCGTCAATCATGTCAGCGCCGCTGTCGCGAACCTTAGCCGCCAGTGCGCGACTCGCGTCGGGGCTCACGGTGCTCATGTCGATGTAGAATTTCCCCGCGCTGAGTCCAGCGAGTAATCCATCGGGACCTTCTGTCACCGCTGCGAGCGCAGCCGCGTTGGTCACCATGGTGAAGATCACGTCCGACGCAACCGCCACCGCCTTGGGAGAGTCGGCGAACTTCATGCCCTTATCGATCAACCACTGCGCCTTGGAGCGCGTCCGGTTGTATCCGGTAACGGTGTGCCTTTTTTCGAGCAACCGGGCAACCATGTTCCCGCCCATCACACCGAGACCGATGAAGCCGAGTTTCGCCATGCGACAGCTCCCCTTTTTCCTGCGCCTCGGTAACAACAAATTCGCCGTACGCAACGTGCGTTCAAGAATTGAACTATTTCTTGCTCAGAGAAGACGAATCCTCAAGCACCTGCCTGAGGTGAGCCCGCATCGCTTCCCGCGCCGCTTCCGGATTGCGCCGCTCAATCGCAGCGAGAATTTTTTTGTGGTGGAATTGTCCACGCTCCGGTCCCCCATCCACCCTGAAAATTCGGCTGCGCTGCTCGCGCAAGAGGCCAACAATTGAATCGAGTAGGGAAAGAATCAGTGGATTGCCCGCCGCTTCCGCGAGCGCAAGGTGGAAATCGAGATCGGCTTCCACATACGCGCCGGGATCGTGCAAATTGCGATCCATAACCGCGACCGCTTCCCGCATCGTCGTCATTAGTTGTTCTTCGATTCGTTCGGCGGCCAATCCGGCAATTTCAGGTTCCAGCACCTGTCGCAACTCCGCCAAATTCGCCGAGCCTTCCTGCGGGTTGATTCGAATCATCAGATCCAGCGATTGCCGCATTGCCTGAGAAGTTCCATTGGTGACGAAGGTGCCGCGACCGGAATAAGCTTCCACCAGACCCTTTTCACGCAAAGTTTTCACCGCCTCACGCACCGCAGTGCGGCTCACCCCAAAGCTCTGGGCGAGATCACGCTCGGCTGGTAGCTGGTCGCCCGGCTTGAGTTGGCCCTTCAGGATGGAGTCTTCCACCTGCTGTACGATCTGTTCAAAGAGGCGGGATGTTCTTACTGTCCGGTAAACCGGCTTAGGTGCCAGCGAATCCACGACATCATTTCTCATCTCGTCCCCCGCAGCACCACGCAAATTTCAACGGTAGAGTGGTCCAACCAACATACCACATCGGCGAATTCATTGGATCCACACGGTCTTGATGTTTATGAACTCACGTATCCCGTGCTCCGACAGCTCCCTGCCGTGACCTGAATGTTTCACCCCGCCGAACGGCAAACGTGGATCGGAGGCGACCATCTTGTTCAGAAACACCATGCCCGCATCGAGTTCATTGATGAACCGTTCAATTTCCCCAGGATCGTTAGTCCAGGCACTGGCGCCAAGACCAAAGCGGCTGTCATTGGCAACTCGAATAGCCTGATCAATATCCTTGACGCGAAAAATCGACGCCACCGGACCAAACAATTCTTCCTTGTAGGCCGGAGAATCCTCCGGAATATCGGCCAGCACCGTTGGTGCGTAGAAGTTGCCGGGACGGTTCAGAGGATGTCCTCCAGTGAGCACTCGCGCTCCGGCGGCCACCGTTTGTTTCACGTCGGAATCCAGAGAAGCAACCGCGTCAGCATTAGCCAGCGGACCGAGCTGGGTGCGCTCGTCGAAGGGGTCACCCACGCGCAACTCCAGCATCCGTTCGACAAACTTGCGTTCGAATTCTCCGGCAATTTTCTCTGCCACGATAAAGCGCTTGGCCGCGATACAAGACTGACCATTGTTCTGAATTCTCGCATCGACGGCGGTCGCGACAGCCGCGTCCAAATCCGCGCTCGGCATGACAATAAAAGGATCGCTGCCGCCCAATTCGAGAACGACCTTCTTGACGCGTTTGGCCGCAGAAATCCCCACTTCGATCCCTGCCTGCTCGCTTCCGGTTAATGTAGCCGCAACCACTCGACGGTCATTGAGAATGCCATCCACCGGACCAGAGCCGATCAGCAAGGTCTGAAATACGCCCTCAGCAAAACCAGCGCGGCGTAGAATGTCCTCAATTTTCAGCGCACATTGCGGCACGTTCGAGGCGTGCTTCAGCAGTCCCACATTTCCCGCCATCAGTGCCGGCGCTGCGAAACGGAACACCTGCCAGAAAGGGAAGTTCCACGGCATGATGGCCAGAATGGGCCCGATCGGCAGATAGCGGATGAAGCTACGCTTTGCGCCGGTATCGACAATTTCGTCGGCCAGAAATTTCGAAGCGTTTTCCGCGTAATAGCGGCATCCAGTGGCGCATTTCAAGGCTTCCGCGACGGCAGCCTTCAGCGGCTTGCCCATTTCCAGCGTCATCAGATAGGCGCACTCGTCTTTCTCTTTTTCCAGGATCTCGGCCGCGCGTACGATCTTGCTGGCCCGATCGCTAAACGAGGTTTGCCGGTGAGTTCGGAATGCAGAATCCGCCAGTTGAAGCCTTCGATCGATTTGTTCCGCGGTTAGGGGCTCAAAAGTCCTCAGAACCTCGCCATTTGCTGGATTGATACTTGCGATCGACATACTTGGGGTATCCCACTAATTCATTTGAAAAACAAGGTACAGCCGCCTCCTGCAGCCAATGCTTGGGCGGGAACTAATAAGTGGTCGGACCACAATACTACTTGACTGGTAGGCCACGTCAAGGCTATACCTTCAAATCGCATCCAAACTCTGGTTTCGGAAAACGGCCAATCAGATGTCCGGCCAATCGCTTTCCATCCTCCTTTGAGGATTCGGAGGTCATAATGCGTTCTCTGTCGAATGTCATTAGGGTCTTGGGCATCGTCTGCGCTGTACTCACCCTTGCTATCCCCGCTATTTCTCAAACCACGCTGGGCCGCATCCTCGGCACCGTTAGCGACCCGTCCGGCGCCGCAGTTGCGGGAGTCACGGTGGTCATCACCGATGTTCAACGCGGCTCCGCCCGCACCGTAACCACCGACGCCTCGGGAGATTATGCCGCGCCCGAGTTGCCGCCCGGCGTCTACAAAGTTCGCGCTGAAGCGAAGGGTTTCAAGACTGTCGATCGCGTCAACATCCTAGTCGAAGTTGCGCAAGACGTGCGGGTCGATTTCGCTCTGCCCCCCGGACAGGTCACAGAGACCGTGGTCGTCGACGCCGAGGTGCCTCTTGTGAACACCACCACTGCCACATTGGGCGGCACGCTGAGCAATGCGGAAATCAATGATCTGCCATTGAACGGCCGCAACTATGAAAACTTGCTCCAGTTGCGTCCCGGTGTCGTGCGCTATCCCGGTGGAGGATTTTCGACGACCAGCACCAACGGACTGCGCGCCGAAGACAATGCCTATTTCATTGAAGGTTTATTCAACAGCGAGCCCTACTCCGGCCAAGCCATCATCAATGGCGCGGGCATCGCCGGCGACTCGGCGACCATTTTGCCTATCGACTCGATTCAGGAATTCAATATTCAACAGATTCCACCGGCGGAATACGGTTGGAAGCCTGGCTCAGTAGTCAATGTAGGGCTCAAGTCTGGAACCAATGGACTGCATGGAACCGCATTTGCATTCGGGCGCGACGGTGCCGTGTTTGACGCGCGGAACTATTTCAACAACGTGCCCAATGCGAAGCTGCCGCGCACGCTCGAGCAATATGGTGGCAGCGTTGGCGGACCGATCATCAAGAACAAAGCTTTTTTCTTTGGCGCCTACGAAGGTCAGATGTACGACGTCGCGAACTCGTTCGGTGGAATCACCAGCCCGTCGATGGTGACCATGCCGACGAACGCCACCTGCCTGTTCATTGCTACGGGAGACTGCGCCGACAGCATCCCTGATGTGGTCGCTGATCTGCAAGCGGGCGGAGTTACCATTAGTCCAGCCAGCCTGCAGGTTGCGGGATGTGCGCTGTCGGGCGCTCCTCCGAATGCAACCGTCAGCTGCAACGGCAGCGGTTTCCCGACGAACAACGATCCGACCATCAACATCCCTAACGGATTTAATAACAACGTCAGCGTAAAGAATGCTGTGGCCAAAGTAGATTTCAGCGTCAACCCGCACCAAACCGTCAGTGGCATGTATTTTTTTGGTAACAACACTGGAACCGTGGAAGACTTTCCGGAACTGCAACAAAAATGGCTCTCTGACATTCACACTCGCGCGCAGGTGGCCGGCGGCAATTGGATCTGGACTCCGAACGCACGTTGGGTCAACGAAGCTCGATTCGGCTACAGCCGTCTCTATCAACCGACGTTGCCAGGCGATCTGAATAGCCCGGCGACGAGTTATGGTCTGGACACGGGTGTCAGCGGGCCGAATACAGGTGGGTTGCCGCGCATCGGATTCGGCGGGTATTTCTTTCCAGGACTTGGCGGCTTCAAGTGGCCGAAGTTTCAGGGACCGGACGCCGTGATCCAGTTTACTGATCATATTTCGTACACCGCCGGTAAGCATGCGCTGAAGTTCGGTGGTGAGTTCCATCACAATCAGGTAACGAATGCGGCCTATGGCAACGCCCGCGGCAGTATTACGTTCCTTGGGGGCAACACACCCGATCCCCAGAATCCCGAAGAGTTTCTCAATACCACGCCGTTGGAGGATTTTTTTTCCGGTGCGCCCTTCAAGGCCACGGTGGAGGTTGGTAATCCGACGCTGAACCTGCACAACTGGGCGTATGCGCTCTTCGCACAAGACGATTGGAGAATCGCGCGCAACCTGACTCTGAATCTGGGCGTGCGCTACGAATTCAGCTCGGTCCCTGGGGAAAAGTACAACCGTTTGGGAAATTTCGATCCTAACGTCGGGATGGTGCAGGTGCAGACTGGCACCCATCCCATTAGCAGCCTCTACAAGCCTGACTACAAAGACTTCAGTCCGCACCTGGGTTTTGCATGGGACACTCGCGGCAACGGCAGAACGGTGCTGCGCGCCGGATTGGGACTGACTTACGAAACGGTGAACTGGCAGTCCTTTATCGCGTTCAATAACGCCTTTGGGCCGGGAAGCGTTCCGACTGGTGCCATCATCGATGGATCCGGCGATACGGCGGGCGGCAATATCACGACCGGAAACATCACTGTGTTCCCGAATTTTCCCTGGGACAATGGTCCAATCTATGGCAACACCACGACCATCAATTGTTTTAATAGCCCGTGTCCGATTATGAGCGTGGACCGCAACCTCACCACTCCCTATGTGTGGAACTGGACCTTCAGTTTGCAACACGCGTTAACCTCTAACCTGACTCTGGAAATGGCGTACGTCGGCAACCACGGCGGAAATCTAACTGGCATTCGCGACATCAATCAGCCGCCAGTGGGATCCGGCTGGGACACCGGCCCCGGAGGCGCGCTTACCTTGTGCCTCGCCAGTGCTCCCCTCTATAACAACTGCAACGTTAATATCAATGGAACCGAGCAAGCTGACGAGCCGTTCGCCAACAAGTTCCCTTATCTGGCCAATATCTTCCAGATGGGGAATATCTATCGCTCCAATTACAACGGTTTGCAGGTGACACTCAACTCCCGAAACTTCCATGGTCTGAGCGCGGTCGCCGGTTACACCTGGTCGCACTCGCTCGATGACGTGGGCGCAAACTGGGACTTCGGGTACGGCTCTGGTCTGCCGCAGAACGCTCACAATCCAGGTGCCGAATATGCCAACAGCGATTTCGATGTTCGCCAACGCTTCACGCTTTCGGTGACCTACGCCATCCCGGGCAGGAAAGGCTACGCTCAGACCTTGGAGGGTTGGGAACTCACTTCCATCATCAATCTACAGAGCCCGCAATACTGGGGTCCGATGGATGAGGGCACCGACGCTGCAGGTATAGGTGCACTACCGGTCAGTCCCCCAGCCAACAGCCCCATTCGTTGGAATTTCTTTGGAGACCCGAATGATTTTAAATCGGGACCAACGCCAATTCCGCAGTACACGGTATCGAGCCCAGGCGGCTTGCCATCGGCTTGCACCAGCAAAGCTCTGGCATTGGATGGCGGGAACCCCGGCCCTGCTACGGCTGCAGTTAATCTTTTCGGCTGCTATGCCAAAGGCAACTCGGTGATGATTCCGCCCGCCCTGGGACAATTCGGCAACATGGGTCGCAATACATTCCCCGATTCCGGTTTCAAGAACGTCGACTTTTCGGTGGCGAAGAATTGGCATTTCACCGAGCGCTTTCACGCTCAGTTCCGGGCCGAGTTCTTTAACGTTCTCAACCATCCCAACTTCGCCAATCCGTATGGTGGTCAAAACGGTTTCGGACTCAACGATCCGTCTGCGGCCAGCTTCGGTTGTGGTTGCGCCACTCCCGACGTCGCCGCCGCCAACCCCGTCATCGGATCTGGCGGCAGCCGCGCAGTTCAGTTGGGTATGAAACTTATTTTTTGAGCACTTGCGCAAGATGCGCTTAATAAATTCGGAGTCGGTCGCCGCCGCCGGCACCGGATTTCTTGGAAACTGGAAAGGGAATTGACCGTGTCAACACCTGTACTCAATCGTCTCCTTACTCGATGGACTATGTCGCTGGCAATGTTAGTGGCATTGAGGTCGGTGGCATTGATGTCAATGACAGTGATCGTTTTACTCAGCGACTTCAGTTTCGCGCAACAGCGTCCCGAGCGAACCATCGAAGAGATTGAGGCCGAGGCCGTTCACCGCGCTGAAGTTGGACAATATCCGCTGATTGGTCTTGATCCCGCCGACGTCAAAGATGCCTTCACCTCCATTCACACTCGCGATAAAGACGAGTGGGCCGCGGGCTTCATGAGAGTCGCGGATCGCTACATGAACGAGGCCAAGGCGCTGGAAAAGACCGACCCTACAAAAGCAAATGCTGATTACATCCGCGCGTGGCGGCTTTATTCCTTCGGACGCTGGCCGATTCCCGCTTCTCCCGGCAAGCAGAAATCGTATGAAAAAGCCATCGAAGCTTATTTGGCGCATGCGCGCTTCCTCGACCCTCCACTTGAAATCGTAAGGATTCCATTCGAAGGAAAAGAAATTATCGGCTATTTGCGCTTGCCGAAAAACGCTCAAGGGCCCGTTCCACTGGTACTCGCAGTGAACGGCCTCGATAGCCGAAAGGAGGATTTGTCCGAGAGTTTCGGCGCGATCCTGCCCTTCGGAGTCGGCTATCTCGCCGTCGACGGCCCAGGTACCGGCCAGAACCCGATCAAGGTCAGCGAAGGCGCGGAACGCGTGTTATCACGCGTGCTCGATTACATCTCCACCCGGCCCGAGATCGATAAGAACCGGGTTGCCATGCATGGCGTCAGTTGGGGCGCCTATTGGGCGACCAAGATGGCCATTGTGGAGCGTGCTCGCTTAAAGGGAGCAAGCGCCCAGTCCCCGCCGATCGATACTTTCTTTCAGAAAGACTTTCTGATGAATTCCTTGATCGGCAATCGCGAATATCTGTTCGATCAGGTGCCGGCGCTGATGGCGATTTTCGATAACGTGACGACTCTCGATCAAATGGCGGAAGTCCTGCCCAAGATGTCCCTCGTCAAGCAAGGACTGCTGGGCAAGCCCATGGCGCCCATGCTCATTCTGGCGGGAGTCAAAGATACGCAAGTACCCATCTCCGACATTGACCTGCTTCTCGATAACGGGGATGTTCCGAAAACCGCCTGGATCAATCCGCAAGGAGGTCACCTCGGGCGGCAAGTCGGTGTTTGGCCTGATCCGCGCATTTTCAAAGAAGTGATCATACCCTGGCTGGTGCGCATTCTTGAACCCGCATCTGCGCAACTGAGCCATTAATTATCTTTTCCAAATCCTAACGTGGTCTAACGACGAAAGCTTAAGGACAACTATTAACGATGGTTACTTTCCCAGCTGCGCAAGCGGACTCGGCAAACCCCGCTCCAGCGTCCACCAAGTTGCCCTTCTACCGCGTCCTTTGGGTGCAAGTACTGGTGGCAATCGCGCTCGCGGTGGTGCTGGGCTATGTGGATCCGACTCGCGCCATCGCTATGAAGCCGCTTGGTGACGCTTTCATCCGCGTCATTTCGATGATCATTTCTCTGATCATCTTCTGCACCGTAGTCACCGGCATCGCCGGCATGGAGAACTTGAAAAAAGTTGGCCGCATTGGAGGCTTAGCGCTCGTTTACTTCGAAGTGGTTTCAACCATTGCCTTGCTTATCGGGTTGCTGGTCGGCAACATTGTGCGTCCCGGCGCAAACTTTAACGTAAGCGTGGCCACGCTGGATGCGAAAGCAGTTGGCGATTACGCGGGACAGGCGAAAGCGCAGAGTGTCACTGAATTTTTAATGCACATCATCCCGACGACGGTGGTCGATGCCTTCGCCAAGGGAGATATTCTGGAGGTGGTTTTCGTAGCGCTGCTATTCGGCTTCGCCTTGTCGGCTGCGGGAGCGCGAGCTGCGACGCTCGTCGAATTCATCAACTCTCTTACCCATGTCGTATTCGACGTGACGCGCATTCTCATGAAGTTCGCTCCCGTCGGAGCTTTCGGTGCGATGGCCTACACTGTCGGCAAATTCGGTCTCGCATCCCTCGGTCCGCTCGTCAAGCTGATCGCAACTTTCTGGCTCACCTCGGTGCTCTTTGTGGTGCTTGTGCTGGGCGCCATAGCGCGGGCTGCGAGCTTCAGCATATTTCGCTTTCTGGCTTACATCAAAGAAGAGATTCTGCTCGTGCTGGCGGTCAGCTCATCAGAAATCGCTATCCCGAATTTAATGGCAAAGCTGGAGAAGCTCGGCTGTTCCAAGTCTCTGGTGGGCTTGGTGGTTCCTACCGGATTTACTTTTAATACGGACGGCACCAGCTTATACATGACCATGGCCGCCCTATTCGTGGCACAGGCCACGAACACCCATCTGACCCTGACCCAGCAACTCACAATTCTTGCGGTGGCCGTTCTCACTTCCAAAGGTGCCAGCGGCGTGCAAGGGGCATCTTTCATCGCACTGGTAGCTACACTTTCCGTGGTCCCAACCATTCCGGTTGCAGGCATGGCGCTCATTCTCGGGATTGACCGTTTTTTGAGTATGTTCAGAGCTTTGGTGAACATGATTGGGAACGGAGTTGCAACGTTAGTTCTCTCTCGCTGGGAGGGGGAATTGGAAAGCGAGACGCTCAGAAGAAGGTTAGCCAAAGCCCAACCACTAGCCGGTTAATTCCCCTCGCGGTGAGCGGTTCAAGACTTGCAAGAATCTACAGGGCCTTGAGCGGAGAGTCCCGAAGACTGTATTCAATTCCAAATCGGACACCACCAAAATCGGCGTAGCGACTCCTTTGGCCGCGCCGGACGAGAGCTTTGATGCGAGCGAGGAGTTCACCTAAGGCAAATGGCCTGCCTAAATAATCATCCGCCCCTGTATTCAGTAGATTTACAACAGATTCTAGCTTCCTTGAGCCTGGCTGAACCGGTTTGGCACGATCTTCAGCTTGTATTTCTCTCCTGCTTTTAGAGTGCACGCTAGACTGGAAAGACTATGACTTGGCTCATGTGGTCCTTGCTCTCCGCTCTCTTCGCCGCTGCGACAGCCCTCCTGGCAAAGATGGGCGTATCGCGTGTCGAACCGAATTTGGCAACCGCGATTCGGACAACTGTAGTTTTGGTGCTCGCATGGGCAATTGCATTCGCGTTTGGGTCACATCGGCAGCTTACAATGCTTGACCGTCGTAGTGTCGGTTTCCTTCTTGCATCCGGTCTGGCAACAGGGTTGTCGTGGCTCTGCTACTTTCGAGCGTTAGCTACCGCACCCGCTTCGAAAGTGGCGCCTATCGATAAATTGAGCGTTGCATTCGTCATTCTTCTGGCGTGGCCCTTGCTGGGAGAAGCCCTCACGAAAGGGAAATTACTAGGTGGCGGCCTCATTGTGATTGGGGCGGTCGTTCTGGCGGTGACGCACTAAATTTTCCTTTGGATCAGAAGCTTGGTCGTAAGCTACGGCGTGCTCTCGTCGGCTAGCCGTTGTTCCACCCGCGGCGTTCCTGGCACTTTTGGCCCAAGCATGACCTGTATCCCAACATAGCCCAATGAAGAGCGATGGTCCGACAGTTCTCGAAAAAGTGACAACCCGCACCCGGTTCACTGCTGCGAAAACGAGACACAGACTGCCAGATAGGCTACAGAAGTACCTGACATGGCGCATCAACAAGGCAGGGCGCTATGTTTGGTCAATGCCCCGATCGCTAACTTTGCGAAGTAAATGCTAGGATTTCTGGCAGACGATCGGCGAACATATCTGGTCGGGCTTTCTCTGCGGGAGGAAGGGCTGCGACGCGATAATTCCGCGGGGAAGTCTGGCGTGCGCGGCGGGGGCACGATTATTGTTTTGCGTGGGAACCCTTGCACGAAATCAGAAAGGAACGACACGTGAGCAAGGTACGGGTTTTGGTTGGTACGCGCAAAGGCGCGTTCATACTGACGGCAGATGGAAAACGCGACGCATGGGAGGTCAGCGGGCCATATTTTGCGGGTTGGGAGATTTATCATTTGAAGGGGTCGCTCGCCGATCCCAATCGCATCTATGCGTCGCAGACAAGTGGGTGGTTCGGCCAGCTGATTCAACGTTCCGATGACGGTGGCACTACTTGGCACCAGCCCGGAACGCAGCCCGCAGAAGCGGTTGCCCCAGGTCCTCCAAGAGCCGCGAGCAACAAGTTTGTCTATGATGTTTCTGCCGAAAGCGGCAGGCCGCTCGCCACGCATCAGTTTTACGACGGTACACAACACCCGTGGGAGTTCAAACGCGTGTGGCATCTGGAGCCGTCACTCGCCGATCCCGACACGGTCTATGCTGGAGCGGAAGACGCTGCCCTATTTCGCTCGACCGACGGCGGGCAAAGTTGGCACGAACTCCCCGGTCTGCGCGGTCACGGCACTGGCCCAAAGTGGCAGCCGGGCGCAGGAGGCATGTGCCTGCACACAATCATTCTCGATCCGAGCAACCCACAACGCATGTACATTGCTATCTCGGCGGCGGGCGCGTTTCGGACCGACGATGGCGGCAAAACCTGGAAGCCGATCAATCGCGGGCTCTATTCGCAATACATCCCAGATCCGCGGGCCGAAGTTGGCCATTGCGTGCACCATTTGGCGATGCACCGCTCCCGTCCGGACGCGCTGTTTATGCAGAAGCATTGGGACGTTATGCGCAGCAATGACGCCGGTGAGTCGTGGCAGGAGGTTAGCGGGAATCTGCCGACCGATTTTGGATTCGTGATCGACGTGCATGCTCACGAACCGGAGACGATCTACGTCGTCCCCATCAAGAGCGACTCGGAGCATTTTGTTCCGGACGGCAAGCTGCGCGTGTTCCGCAGTCGCGCCGGGGGCAACGAGTGGGAAGCTCTCACGAGGGGCTTGCCGCAAAGCAACTGCTACGTCAACGTTTTGCGGGACGCAATGGCCGTCGATTCGCTCGACAAGTGCGGTGTATATTTCGGCACCACTGGCGGCCAGGTTTATGCCTCCGCCGACGCCGGAGACAGCTGGCTGCCGATTGTCCGCGATCTTCCGGCGGTGCTTTCGGTCGAGGTGCAGACGCTGGCATGATCCGAGTTGTTCTACCGCAACATCTGAGAACGCTGGCTCAAGTTCGCGGCGATGTGGAACTGGATATTGACGGCCCGGTGACTCAGCGCTCACTTCTCGATACGCTTGAAGACCGTTATCCGATGCTGCGGGGCACCATTCGCGACCAAGTCACCTTGCAGCGCCGAGCGTTTCTGCGCTTCTTTGCCTGCGCACGGGACTTGTCTCACGAGTCACCAGATACCCTACTGCCCGAGCCGGTCGTGTCGGGAGTGGAACCCTTCATTATTATTGGAGCAATTGCCGGTGGTTGGTAATCGCCAGACGCTTGCTGTTTTTGTTTGCCCTCGCGCACTCATTGATCTTGGGACGCGTTTTCGCACGACGTAACAACATCCTCCCGGAGAGTTTGTTTTGTTCGAGGGGACTTCGCAGCAGTTTGCCGTTAGTACGTTGCGGGCTGATAGAAAATTGGCCCCACGCCGCTATTTGTGTCGTGTACCTCCAGGATCATCGCTCCGGCCACTGAGACCCGCGGCGCTTCACCGGTGCCATATTTCACCGCCTTTTTCCCGAACTTAACCGTGCCACTCGACTGCAATGCGGCCGTTTGGCTCTCCAGCAAACCATCTCCGCTGTCTACCTGATGCACTTCAAGAGCGGTCGGTCCGGAGGCCGAGACAGAGGGAGCGAGGCCAGTGCCATACTGGGCTTCCGTTGTCGACCATACTACCGAGCCGCTGGCCCGAATCTCGGCGGCGTGGTAATACAAAGGCCCTACACCGGCTTCTGTCTGGTGCACTTCAATGATCGTCGATCCCGCGACCGCCACGGATGGTGCGACCCCGGCGTCATATTGAAATGGATTCTCTGCCCAACTGACAGTGTTACCTATGAGCGAGCCAGTGTGATAGTAGAGGGGGCCGACTCCACTGGCGGCCTGGTGTACTTCGATGACAGTAAGTCCATTCGCCGCCACTGAGGGCGCCAGACCACTGTCATACTCAGTCGCCGGCTCCCAGGTGATGCTATCGACGGACGTGATCTGCGCGTCTATATTCCAGAGCGCTCCCTCGCCGGCAGCCGCTTGGTGTACTTCAATCACAGTGTTGCCGCTGATGGCGATCGAGGGAGCATATCCGTTCGTATACTTGGCGGGCGCTGTCCAGAGAACTGTGCTGCCTTGTATCTGGCCGATGCTATACCAGAGCCCACCCGATCCATCTCCGTGCACTTCGACAGCGAGTGTGCCGGAAATTGCTATCGACGGTGCCAGACCGTTGTCAAACGAAACTGCGGACGTGCTCCAGACCACGGGCGATACCCCTTGTGCCCAGGCGGCACGCGCCTTGAAAGCGATGGCGACCACGGCCAGAGTCACCATCACCAGAAGTGTTTTGTTGATTTTGCAAACTCGTTTCATTCTGATTCTCCTTTTAAGGTTCTTTGTCGAGGATGTTCCTTACTCTCGGCCCCAGACGCCACAACCGGTCGGCGTTCTTTGCTAAAACTGGCCGGGAAGGCTCCAGATCGTCCCGCTGCCTTCATGGAGTTCCGAGAAGTTAGGCCCGGCGATGGCGATTGAAGGAAGAGTACCGGCTTGGTACCCAGAAGACGCTCCCCACACAACCGTGCCATTACTCTGCAACAGGCCAGTGCTGTACCACTCTTCTCCCCCGCCGTCATCGTGGGCTTCGACTATCGTCGGTCCCGCGATAGCGACCGTGGGCGCGTAGCCGCTGTCGAACTGAAATCCCGATCCAAATTCGACCGAGTTGCCAGCCTGAATGGTGCCGAGCACGTACCAGAGAGCCGGACTGGTGCCTTGATGTACCTCCACAAACGTTGCCCCAGCCAAAGCAACCGATGGCGCAAAACCCAGGGTGTAGCTGGCACCGCCTTGAAACGTTACCGTGCCAGCCGGATTAAACTGAGCAGCTTCATAATAGAGTTCGCTGGGATTCGACTGACTCCCCTGATGCACTTCGATAATCTGGGTTCCGGACGCCGCCACGGAAGGCGCATATCCGTCGGTGTATTCGATCGCATCTGTCGCCCAGGTGATCGTTCCAGTTGACGCGACTTTCCCGGTGAGGTACCAGAGTCCACCGCTGCCGTCTTCGTGGACCTCGATGACACCGCTGCCCGAGATTGCGACCGATGGCGCAAGGCCGGTCTGGTATTTCTTTGCTGCCTTCCACGCTATCACTCCGCCGGTAATGCCCACTTTGCCGGTGCGATATTCAAGCGCACCAACTCCGCTTTCCGACTGGAAGACCTCGACGGCGTTGTCGCCATCGACGGCAATGCGCGCAGCGTAACCGGTTCCTTTGAGTTCGATGGCGTCGCCAAAGGAGATTTGGGCCGAGACGGTAACCGGCAGGAACCCCAAAACCAGACCAGCGATCACGCTGAGGGCTTTGAAGTTCTGCGGTTTTGCATGGGTGGTGGGTTGGCTTTTGTTGCTGGCTGCAAGGCTGCTTTTCGTCGTTTTCAATTTTCTTCTCCTTAGAATCTTGCGAATTTGACGGTCTGTTGAGCCTTCTACCTGGAAATAGCGGTCGCCCTGGGATCGTGGTAAGATTTCCGCCAACTTTCTGGCTTAGGCCCTCCCGTGCGGCAAAAGCTACTTCGCATGCCCGTCACAAGTCTTAAAATCGGCCCTCAAAAGTTCTCAAAAGTTCCCAAAGCCGTGCTATGTCCAGCGTGAACAATAATTTGTACGCGTTCTCAGATTTCAGCTTGGACCCTCAAAACAGGGTAGTGAGGCGCAGCGGGGCGACCGTGCCGCTGACGCCAAAGGCCTTCGACCTCCTGCTCGTGCTGGTACAAAACGCCGGACGGATTGTGAGCAAGGACGAATTGATGAAAACGGTCTGGCCAGACAGTTTCGTGGAAGAGTCCAATCTGACGCAGACGGTTTTCATGGTGCGGAAAGCGTTGGACGAGACGGCCGATCGGCGGTACATCCTCACCGTGCAAGGGCAGGGCTACCGGTTCCTTGTTCCAGTCAAGGAAGGAACTGTGGACGGACCGGAGGGCGGACCGCAGGGGACAGAAAGGCCTGTGGCCGCTTCGGAAACCGTCGAAGTCCGAGAAGTTCCACTGCAGCCGTCGCCCCCACAGGTAAAGAACTGGAGACCGCTCGTCATCGCGTCCGCAGGCGTTGCGCTGGTTCTGATTATGGTGTTTGCCATCTGGGCCCGGCATTCGCGGGTCGGCCCTGCTGAACCCAGCAAAATCATGCTGGCGGTTTTGCCGTTTGAGAATTTCACGGGGGACTCGTCAGAAGATTACTTCAGCGATGGCCTGACCGAAGAGATGATCGGCCAGCTCGGCAACCTCGATCCCGCGCATCTCGGCGTAATTGCCCGCACTTCGGTGATGCACTACAAGCACTCGCAGGAATCAATCCCCGCGATCGGAAAGGATTTGGGGGTCCAGTATGTGATCGAAGGCAGCGTGCGGCGGGATGCAAAACGGGTGCGCATCACGGCTCAGCTGATCCAGGTGAAAGACCAAAGCCATCTGTGGGCGCGGCAATATGATCGCGATTTGGGCCAGTTGATCGAGCTCCAGGAGGAGGTGGCTCGGGAAGTCGCCAACGAAATCGAATTCAGCCTGAGCGGGCGCAGGCCGATTGAGCTAGCGCAGGCGGCTGCGCCGGTGCGGGGAGCGAACTCCTATGAAGCCTATGACCTGTATCTAAAGGGCCGCTATTTCTTGAATAAGAGGACGGCGGACGGATTTCGACAGGCAGCCGAGTACTTTCAGCAGGCGATCGAGAAGGATCCGAATTTCGCTCGCGCCCACGCTGGCCTCGCGGACACCTTCGCCCTGATGAGCACATGGTACATCGGCCCGCAAAATGAGCTCATGCCCAAGGCAAGAGCGACGGCCTTGCGAGCGCTGGAACTCGACGAGAGTCTCGCCGATGCGCACGCTTCGCTTGCCCTGATCAAGGAGAATTACGATTACGACTGGCCGGGAGCGGAGAAGGAATTTCGGCGTTCCCTTGAACTCGATCCGCAATATGCGATCGCGCACCAGTGGTACGCGGAGTTCCTTTCCTGGCAAGGCCGGTTCCCGGAAGCGTTTGCCGAGAGCGAACGGGCTCGCCAACTGGATCCGATATCGCTCATTGGCGCGACGGATCGTGCATCCATCTTGTATGAGTCGCGCCAATATGACAGCGCGTTGAAGCAATGGCGCTCAGTGCTCGATCTGGATCCCACCTATGATCATGCGGAACACATGATGATTCCTGCCTATCTGCAATTGGGCCGCTATGACGACGCAGTCAAAGTGATCGACCGCTGGGAGGCGGTCGGCGAAGGTCCCTGGATGTGGGGTTGGAAGGCAGCCGTTTACGCTCGCGCCGGTCATGCTGACGAGGCACGCCGGGCCTTGGCGAAACTGGAGCAGAGCTCTGGATCGCCGGCGAACCGGGCCCCGACCTTATTGATCGCTTATTTGGGCATGGACCAGAAAGAGCGGGCCCTCGGACTGCTCCAACAAATGTATGCGGAGCATTCGAACGCGGTCGTGCAGATCAAGGTCGACCCGATGTTTGACCCGCTGCGCAGCGATCCCCGGTTCAAGGATCTTTTACTGCGCCTTGGATTGGAACGATAGGAACCCGGTTAATGAGGCGAGCGAAGTTGAAACCCCGGTCAGTTGGGCACCGTTGGTGGTCAGTGCGAAAGTGGCTTTCCGTTCCAGTGAGTGGAACACTTACTCGTAACGCAGGGCTTCGATAGGATCGAGATTGGCAGCACGCAGGGCGGGTACCATGCCACTAATGATTCCAACGACCGCAAGGATGCTCGTAGCCACGACCAGAATCATGGGCGAAACAATGAGCCGAATGTCTGCCGCCTCGGCGTGTTTGGCCAGGGCACTGTAGAAAGTAATGCGGCCTGCCAGAATCGATACCGCATAGGAGAGAAGAATTCCTGTTAATCCGCCAACGGCTGTAATAACCATGGCTTCAGCCAGAAACTGAAAAAGGATGGCATGACGACTTGCGCCCAAGGCTTTTTCCACCCCGATCTCGCGAGTCCTTTGAGTTACCGATACCAGCATGATGTTCATCAGGCCAACGCCTCCGATGCCAAGCGTGACGGTGCCAATAAAAGCCAGCAGAACTTTCAGCGCCATAGTGATGATGGCAAACTGCGAAAGTTGTTTTTGGGCATCGAATATGAAGATCGCGCGCTGATCATTGGCTTTGAAGCCATGGGCGGCAGCGAGCGCGCCTCGGATTGTCTTGGCCATCTTGTCGTGGTTAAGGCCCGCCGAGTCGAGCCAAATTCCGTCGAGATAGTGGTTGTCCTTGAGGACGTCCATCGAGTTATACGGAATATAGATAGAGCGGTTGTCGTCATCGTCGGCTTCCTGCATGCGAGGCGCCGCAACCCCAACCACTTCAAAAGTGACGCCGTCGACGCGGATAGTTTGACCTAATGCAGGCATCCCCGAGAAAAGCTTGTCACGAGCCTCCGAGCCGATGACGGCATAGAGACTGTGTTCCATGTTGTCAGCATCGTTGAGAAATCTTCCCTCTTCGATTCCGAGGTTCCATACTTCCTGGATCGCAGGATCGATGCTGATCACCGGAAAGGTGAACGAACGGTTATCGTTCTGCACTTTGGACTGTTTGTCGGCCTCGCGTACCACGTGCCGGCTTAGGGGAACGTTGTTGCGGAGTAAGTCAATGTCGTCGTTGGTGAACCGAATCTGGACGCCTGCTTTATTGCCCCCGGCTTGCTCCGAAGTGCGGCCAGGAAAGACGCCCACGGCGGTAGCGCCGAAACTCTGAAAAATTGCCTCGATGGCTTTGCCGAAACCATTGCCGTAGGAAAGAAGCAGGACGACCGTGGCGATGCCCCAGGCCATTCCCGCCATGGTGAGAAGTGTGCGGCGCAGATCGTGCCGCATGGCGGAAACAGCTTGCTGAAACAGGTCGATGAGCATGCTTATTCTTTTCGCAACGCCTCTACGGGTTCGAGCAGGGCCGCGCACCGAGCGGGATACAAACCGGCTGCCACGCCTGCGATTCCGAGCGACATCAGTGCCAAGATTGCCGTGGACGCGACTAGTTTAGGTGGGTCGAATCCTTCACCCAGATTGACCTTGGAAAGCAAAGACATCAGCCCCGCCGCGCCCGCGATGCCGATGCCGCCGCTGAGCATCGTGAGAAATGCTCCCTCTACGAAAAACTGAAACATGATGCTGGCGTTAGTGGCGCCCACGGCTTTGCGCAGGCCGATTTCGCGTGTGCGATCGGCAACCGCAACCAGCATAATATTTATGATACCGATTGCGCCGAGCGCAAGAGTCACCAAACCGACACTACCTAGGAACATGTTCATTGCGTCAAAAATCTTTCCAACCTGATCGACAGTCCTCACCGTATCCCATTCGTCGAAGGAGTCGGGGTTGTTAGGGTCGAATCCGTGATTGCGGGCAATCACCTTGTGAACTTCCTGGCGTGCCATTTCGTGTAGAGCGCGGGACTTGGGCTGATAGTCGATAACCGAGATGACATCGGTGTCGTTGCCCGAATTGGTAGGTGGAAAATCCTCGCGCATTGTGCTGAATGGCACGACGCTTTTTAGGTTCTGACTAAGGTTGTCTCCATGACCAATACGCTGGAGCGTGCCGATCACAGTAAAACGAATGCCGTTGAGAAGAATCGTGCTTCCCACGGCGGGACGGCCGAGGAAAAGCGTATGGCGCGTCTCGTCACCAAGAACGATTACCGGGCGCGCTTGCTGGTCGTCCATATCATTGATCCAACGGCCTTCACTGATGGGCATATTGCGGATCTTATTGAAGTTGGCCGGAACGCCGATAATCTGGCCGCTGGCTTGATAGAAGTCGCTGACGGCGCGGATGTCGCTGCGCTGAATGACCGGCGCAGCAGCGCCAACGCTCTGGCATTCCCGACGGATGTCCTCGTAGTCGCGGTAGGTCAGGTAGTACTGGCGTAGCGCGGTGAAGCTACCCAACATAGCCGGGGCGCGACTCGACCAGATGAACATTACATTTTCGCCGATAGAGTCGAACTGCTTTCGGTTTCCCGAACGGAAGCCCTCGCCGAGGCCGACCAGCAGCAGGAGGGAGCCGACACCCCACGCGATTCCGAACATGGTCAAGAACGAGCGCAATTTGTGCGCCCACAGTACGTGGAGGGTCTGGCCGAAGATATCGAAGATCAGACGCACTGTTTCACTGGAATCTGTTTTTCAAAACAGCCACCATTCTACGCCCACGATTGGTTTGCTTCTTAACGCCGTCTCCATCCGTGGGCGACGAAACGTTGTCGGATGATTCAGGAGCTTGTGTGGCGCGGCCAAGTCGATGCAAGTCCATAGATAGCAGCCGACCAGTTCTTGTCGGGAAGGGTGAGATTCGCCTCCGGCGTTTCGTGCTAGCATCCGTGGCACCTCTGAAAGGAAAATTCAAATGAGTGTCCCCCAAAGGCTTCTCTCATTTGTGCTGGCATGCGCTTCTAGCGCAATTGTGGCTTGCGCCCAATCTCAGACAACGCCTAGCCCGGAAGTGAAGAAGCTGGCAATAATGGTCGGCAAGTTTACGGTCGAAGATGAATTGAAAGCAGGGTTTATGGGGCCGAACTCGCCAGCGATGAAATTCACTGGCACCGACGATTGCAGATGGACGGTAGACGGCTTCGCCGTGATCTGCGAGACACTACTCTATAGACCGAGGAAGAAATACTCGGACACCTCCTTCGTCTACTACGATCCGACTTCCAAGACATACCGATACCACGCAGTCGACAGTTCAGGAGGAGTAGAGGCAAAACTGAAAAGAGGCTGCGAATCGCGAAGATGGATAGCCGACAAACGGGAGTCAGGCTGGCTTGGAGGTGGGCTTGGGAAGGCTTGATTGATGAACTCAGCTCGTGAGCTGGCCACTCTTGAAAGGTGTCAAGCGCTCGCCTTCACTCTAAAAGATGGTTTGGATGGAGGGTGTTTATATCAGCATCTGGCTCTGCTGGCGGCGGGCAGGATGGTTGGGGTCGGTGAATTCGCGCAGTTATTGTCGACAATGAACGCGACTCGGACGCGGTCGGATGGGCTGTTGGGAGGAATCAGCCGACATCCATATTTGTGATCTCCGAAAGGTTGTAAATCCATTTCGCGAATCGGATCACTTCGGGTTTTAGGCAATCCTTATGCTAGGTATTCAGGAGGGCAGCCGGAGGCTTGCGCGCAGACCACCCATGGGCGAGTCGCCCAACGTGATGGTCCCCTCGTAAAGTTGGGCAAGATCGCGAACGATTGCCAATCCCAGTCCCGAACCGGGGGCAGCTTCGTCAGCGCGCACTCCTCGCTGCAACACTTGATCGCGAATGGAGGTGGGCAGGCCCGGGCCATCGTCATCTACGGTCAGAACTACCGCACCACGTTCCTGCACAGATTGTATCTTGACGTGGGACTTTGCCCACTTACAGGCGTTATCCAGCAAATTCCCCAGCATCTCTTCCAAATCTTCGCGTTGCCCACGAACAAAATGTGCGGACGACACATCGGCCTCCATCGCGAGCCCACGAGCCACGTAGATTTTTTCCAAGGTTCGCGTCAGCCCTTCAACGGAAACCAGCACTGGACAGCGAGCGCCGGGCGCATTGCCGGGAGTGGTCGCGCGGGCTTGCGTCAGATGATAGTCAACCTGCCTGCGCATACGATCAACTTGCAAGTTGATCGCGGATGCGATTTCATGTTGGCCTGCAGCCTCGAACTGTTCGGCCTCCTGGGCCAGCACCGCCAGCGGAGTCTTCAATCCATGTGCGAGATCGCCAGCTTTCGCCAGCGCCCGCCGGACGATCCGCTCGCGATGCTCTAACAAGGAATTGAGATCGTTCACCAACGGCTGCACTTCGGTTGGATAGATTCCTTCGATCCTGTCGCCGGAACCGTCGCGTAGAGCCAATAGTTGTCGGCGCAGACGGCCAAACGGCAACAGTCCGGCGCGGAACTGCCAAATTCCCGCCAGTATGCATAGACCCGCAAAAACAAGAAAAACTTCTATAGCCCACCCCGGCATGAAACGCAGCTGGCCGTGTACCACGAGGAAAACCAAATGCATTAGCGGAATCAGTCCAAGGGTCCAGAGAACAGTGCCGAGAAGAATTCGCCACCGGAAAGAATGCAGCCAATTCATGGATGGGCCTTCATGCGGTAACCCAGGCTTCGCACTGTCTCAATGAAGGCGGGCCCCAGTTTTCGCCTCAAGCGAGCGATAAAAACTTCAACCGTGTTCGAATCGCGGTCAAAGTCCTGGGAGTAAATATGTTCCGTGAGCTCGCTTTGTGAAACTACGCGCTGGCAGTGGTGCATTAGATAAGAAAGCACACGAAATTCGTGGCCGGTCAGTTTCACCTCCGCGCCCTCAAGGGTCACCCTACCGGACCGCGGGTCGAGTACGAGTGAGCCACAGCGAAGTTCAGGACTGCTTTGTCCGCTCGACCGTCGGATAAGTGCGCGCAATCTTGCCAGCAATTCCTCCATACGGAACGGCTTGGCCATGTAGTCATCAGCCCCGCCGTCAATGCCCTGAACCTTTTCGTGCCAACTGCCTCGGGCCGTCAGCACGAGCACCGGCATCGCCTGCCCCGCCTCACGCCAGCGGCGCAACAACGTCAACCCATCCACTTTAGGTAGTCCCAGGTCGAGAACAACGGCGTCATAGCGTTCATCGTGTCCAAGAAGGTCAGCGCGTTCGCCGTCGGCCGCATGGTCCACAGCGTAGCCTGCGCGGCGCAGCGCGGCGGTGAGCTGTCTGGCTAGAAACGCCTCGTCCTCCACGACAAGCACCCGCATGTTTTCCCTTCGTATGCAAGCAGACGCGAACCAAGCTGAATGCCACCTGAACAGCGCATTCAGAGGCCGTTCAGGCGCGGCTCTATATTGTGTGAAAGTGATCGAAATGCAAGCTCTCAGCAACGCCTACTATACGCCGGCCAAAGAACACGTCTCGGTTCGGGTCCACCATTTTCGCCAAGTTAGAAGAGAAGAAGAAGGAGGAAATCAAATGAAAGCATTCCATCGAACGATAGCTCTCTTTTTTGTGCTGGGCCTCACTGCAGTGGCACAGATGCCACCAGACGGTAAGCAAGCGTCTTCTGGCGCCACGATGCCGCATCCGTCCCACGTAAATGGCGCGGCTCTGACATATGCCGAACTAAAGAGCACTGCGGACGAGTTAGAACGAGCCAGACAAGCAACGGCAAAATACCAGGATGTGCACGCGGCCGAAGCCGACGGATATCAGATGGTGGGTGGTGATATGCCGGGCATGGGTATCCATTATGTTCTCACTATGGAGCCGAACCGTTTTGAAATAGAAAAGCCTCCCATCTTGCTCTATGTGAAGAACTCGGCCCAACAGGGCGAATACTCCCTGGCCGGCGTCGGTTATTTGTGGAATGCGCCCGAAGGGCCTGACGGTCAGCCATCGAACTCGCCATTTCCAAAGTCACTGGCGGTTTGGCATCGCCATGAAAATATTTGCGTACTGGCGCATCTTGAAAACCCTCACGGATTGAGCGAAAGCCAATGCCGCGAACAAGGAGGTCACTTCATCGCGAAGACCCAATGGTTGGTCCATGCCTGGATTTGGAAAGATAATCCCACAGGCGTATTCAGCGCAGAGAATCCGGCTTTGCAGTGAGTGAGAAGGAAAAGGAGGGCTCGCTTGTTCCATGCTTTCCCGCAGGAATACCGAGCCCCGGACAACCCGCTTTTCGAGACGGGCCGAGAATGAGTAGGCGATCCACCAATATGCCGGTTCGATTGCCTCATCACAACTTCATACAGATCCTCGACTCGCTCGCAAAAGTCAAGGGGCTTTCGCAGCAACATCGCTTTCGCGGGACCGGGTCCATGAAACCGGACTGCTCAGATGCCTCGCGGAGAAAAAGGCAGAAACACCAGCCGGCTGCACGAAGGGGAGCACTTTCTCCGGTCCGGCTCTAAAGCAAGTCTGCGGAATTACCGGTGATTTCCTGCAAATTTTACAGCAATCGAGGCCGATTTCTCTGCACTGCAGACTTGTTGGTAGCGCTACCGGGAATCGAACCCGGGTTTGAAGATTGAGAATCTTCCGTCCTAACCCCTAGACGATAGCGCCCCTTGGGTGGGTGGCGACGAGTCTCGATTATAACAAAGGCTTGCGTCCCTTAATTCGAGCCTATTGCCAAAATCGCGCATGTTGCGCGGGGATGTTTGAGCATGGAGGAAAGCTCGCCGCGATTCTCGGTTCCATGCCCGGCTTATGCCGTCGAGAGCTTTCTGGCGTTGTGCCGCAGCGAACGACCTTCCGAAAGGCTGTAAAGCTCTTCCGCCAGATTCTTCGCGTGATCGCCGATGCGCTCCAGCGCCTGCGCAGCGAGCAGGATGTCGAAATTCTTCTGATCCGCGGGAGCATTCTGTTCCGCCAGGTGACGGTGAAACAGCGCGTGGCATAACCGGTCCACTTCGGGGTCGGATTGCAGAACGCTTTGCGCGCATGCCATGTCGCGTTCGACAAAGCCCTGATGCACCTGCTCCAGCATTGCGTAGAGCAAAGACGCCATTTCTACCAATTGCCGTGAGTCCGCGACCGGCAGTTTTTCGCGCCGCGCCTGCAATTGCATCACCGCACTGTAGGCGAGATCTCCAATGCGTTCCAGGTCGGTGATGAACTTCAGGCAGGCCAGCAGTTCGCGCGCTTTGGCTTCACCCACGCGCGTGATCGCTTCGGGCAATTGTTCATCAATCTTGCGCTCGATCTGATCGAGCTCTTTTTCGCAATCCTTGATGGCGAGAAATGCCAGGCGCGAGCCGTCGGCGAGAAAGTCCCTGACATTGAAGACTGCGTCGCGCGCGATCAGGCATCCGCGCACTACCAGAGCTGTAAGTTCATCCTCGGCAAGCACGTCTTCATTACTATTACTGTGGACACTTCGCTGCTGCACTGCGCGCGGTCGCACATCCGCCGTTCGCGATGCTTTGGAAGTTGAGCGACGTTTAACCTGCGGACTTGCGACCTGTTTTCGAGCCATGGGGAAACTCGCGGACTTCGGACAACCTGCCGACAGCTACAAGCTAGCATAAGGCGGGAATGTGACAGCAATGTGAATGAAAGTGGACCCGCATTGGCCCAAGAGTGCAGGGCTGATTCGCTCCCATTTGGGATCCGCCGCTCACGCCTGGGCTGAAGAGTGAGGTCTCTTGGGCGACGCCGTCTTTTGCGGCAGTACTTTTTGTAGCAGGACATCGATAAACGCCGTACCGGCGCAAGAAAGCGTCCGGTCGCGGCGATAAGCCAGCCCCAGCTCGCGAAAGAGCTCCGCATCCTGCAGATCGACCAGCTTGACCCTCCCCGCCGCAACTTCATCGTTCGCGAACGACGCGCTGATGATCGACACGCCGAGATTTGCCGCTACAAAGTTCTTGATCATGCCGATACTGGGCAACTCCATTCTTACCTGCAACTCGTCGCGATGCGGGCGGAAGAGCTTGTCCAGCAGTCGGCGCGTGTGGCCAGTCTTTGGCAACAACACCGGATGTTTGACGATCTCGCTGACCGCCGCTGTTTTCTGCTTAGCGAGAGGGTTTTTCGGGCTCACCATCAGCATCAGCTTGTCGCGATGAATAGGGCGGACGACAAGGCTGGGCGATTGGATAGGCAACGTCACAAAGCCAACTTCGATGGAGCCATTTTCGAGTTTCTCTATCACTTTGTAGCTGAAGTTGCGATAGATGTTGATCTGTACCGGCGGATAGCGACGGCAGAATTCGGCAAACACCTCGGGCAGAACGTAGAGGCAAGTCGCTTCATTGGCGCCGACGCGAAGCGTACCGCGCGGCGTCCGGCTGTGGTCGGCTACTGCCATCAGAGATTCTTCGCGCAGCTGCTTCAGGCGCTCGGCATAGTCGTGCAGCACTTGTCCGGCGGGAGTCAGCTTCACCGTCTTGCCCGACCGGTCCAGCAGCCGGTCGCCATACTCCTGCTCCAACTGCCTGATCTGCGCGCTGACCGCCGATTGCGAACGAAATACTTTCTCTCCGGCGCGCGAAAAACTCCCCTGCTTCGCAACCTCGAGAAACGTGATGAGCTGATCGAAATCCATGGAGTTTGTGCGATTATAGCGAACTGGCGAAGTCAGATCTGCTCTTAGTGGTTTCTCAGTTCTAATTTCCGATGAACATTCGCGATGAAAACTCGCATGACTGGACCGCCGTTTACCAGGTCGTCACTTCTGCCTTCGGGCAATCGGCTGAGGCAAAACTAGTAGGAGAACTGCGCGAAGCAGGCGACTGCGTCATCTCGCTAGTGGCAGAGGAAGACGGCCAGGTTGTCGGTCACGTTCTGCTCTCCCGGATGGACGCTCCATTTCCGGCGTTAGCGCTCGCTCCCGTATCGGTCACTCCCAAAAAACAGCGGAGCGGTATCGGATCGGCTCTGATTAAGAGCGCAGTGGACCGCGCTCGCAGCGAAGGCTGGCTCGCTATCTTTGTTTTGGGCGATCCAAATTATTATCAACGGTTCGGCTTTGACAGAGCCGCGGCCGCGGGCTTCACGTCCGTATATGCCGGACGCCATTTCATGGTGCTCAAGCTATCGTCATCGCTTCCTGCGACAACCGGCGAAGTACGCCACGCGCCAGCGTTTAGTGCACTTGATTAGCTTCACTCGTCACGCTATTAAAGAGACTCAAACTGAGATCTTTCCCCCGCTTTTTCGGCGCACGTTCAAGCAACATCAGTGATAGGCTCTCCAGAAAAAATACGCCGTCATCGACGTGCCGACTATGATCACGAAGGCGCGAATCCAGGAGCCGGGCAGCTTCTGGGCATAATGCGCGGCCAAATATCCTCCACAGATTGCCCCTGCGGTCATGATGCCGCAAGGCTTCCAGACGACGGCTCCGTAAATGATGAAAGTGATGACGGCGATGCCATTGATAATGCCGCTCAGGACGACCTTGAGCGCATTCATGGCGTGGATGTCGGTCATGCCGAGCGCGGCGAACATGGCGAGATTCAGAATGCCCACGCCGCCACCGAAATAGCCGCCGTAAACCGAGACGATCAGCTCAAAGACGGTAGCGACGGCCAGTGCGGAAGTGGAAGCGTCGCGGGCGATGGAGCCTCCGGAGCGCCGCGACAGGCGGTTGCCGAACATGAAAAGCAGCGTGGCTCCCAGCATGAGCCAGGGCAAAACCCGCAGGAAAGTTTGCGCCGGCGTATGCAGCAGGAGATAAGCACCGGCTATGCCTCCGATAACGCTCGTGACGGCGAGCGGAACCATGACTCGCCGGGAAATGTCGAGATGCTTGCGGTAGGCGCCGCCGCTGGCCGTGACTCCCACCCAGAGCGCAACGGTGTTGGTGGCGTTGGCGGGAATGGGAGCGACTCCCGTAAAAAGGAGCGCGGGAAAGGCGACGAAGCTGCCGCCGCCCGCCACTGCATTGAGCGCGCCGCCGAGAGCGCCCGCAAAAAACAGGAATATGGCCGTGTGGAGATCCAAGTACAAGGTTTATCACGCTCGGGTGAAGGATGCGAGCGGGACCGCTGAAATGAATAAATTGTTTTCCACTCCCGACGGTTCACGCCGTCAGCCGTATTCTCATGCCGCTTCGCGACCGAATAGCCTCACTTCTTAGCTTCGCGGTTAAGACTCGGATCCCACATCGCACCGTAGTCCAAATATTGCTTGGCCGGATCGTCCCAATAATGGATTTCGACTTTGTCGATCTCTCCACTTTGTTTGAAGCTTGCGACCAGGTGGGCGTTCACGCCGGCAAAATATGTTGGCAGATTGAGTTTGCGATAGCGTTCCAACACCTGATCGCGCAACGCGGAATCGAAGTGGACTCCATATTTATCGACTAGCGCTTTGATGGCGTCGTAGTCACCCTCGGCCTTGATGCGCATCAGTTCGGCAAGTAACATGCCGACACCTTGGCGCATCTTTTGATAATCGGCTACGCGAACATACGTCTTGCCGTCGCGCGTGAATTGCTCGATTGAGCCGGGAACCTTGTCAGCGATGTAGTGGGCAATCAACTGCCGGTCGCGCTCGTGGTCCTCTTCGATCGTGTCGCCATGCTGAATGCGGCGCAGTTGCACCAGGGCGACCGATGCCGCATTGTCGTACATGGCCTTGGCGACTTCTTCCTGATTCGAGATGAGGCCGAGTTCTTTCAGCTTCGGGTCCCAGACGTTCCAAAGCGCCATCAGATCGGCTCGGCCTTCTTCCAGCGTGGAAAAATATTCCTTAAGAAACGGTTGCGCACCGCTGCTGACGCGCTCGCTCAGTTTGCCGGAGCCGTGACCGATGACTTCGTGCAGGGCGACAAGAAGATCGCTCGCTTCCGTGCCGTACTTTGCCGCACGTGCGATTTCGGCTGGGCCGGCGTCGAACTCTTCGTCGAGCGTGCGCCCACTGGCTTCTTCGAGCGCGCGTTTGCTGCCCATGAAAAGAAAATTCTTCGAGCCGTATTTTTCGTGGATTTCGTTTTCGTTGGGCAGATTGTCGCCGATCGTGGTGACGCTGAAGTCACCGGTTTCGATCAGGGTTTCGACGGCCTTAACCACTGGAAGTTTGAATGATGTGAGTTTGTACTTCGCATCCCACGGCGCTTTGGACTCGAAATAGGCGGCATTTTCCGCCAGCTTCTTCATGGCGATCGTCAGCGGCTTGTCAGTGATCGTTACGAAACTCTGTGAGCTGCCTTTCGCCCCGCGAGCATCGCGATAGACCTCGATGAAGCCGTTATCGAAATCGACCGTGGCATCGTTTTGCACCCAGGCTGTGCCGAATGCAACCCACTCCGCGTAGTCTCCGGTCTGGTAGTAACGGATGAGATGGCCAATCGCCTCGGCCTGCGCTGGTTCGGCGTAAGCGCGGGCGTTCTCGAAACACTCATTCGCTTTCTTCAGGAACGGGGCGTACAGTCCCGGCGGAACTTTGCCGTCAGGCGTGCCGGCACGGTAAACGAACTCGGTAAGTTTGCCGTCCGCGCCCCGCACAACGCGCGAATTGAGAGGATACCTCTCCTGGAATCCCTTCAGATCTTCGAGACTCAGGCCGGGATAGAACGTGTTGGAGCTTGCCTGAATCACATCTTGCCCGCCGGAGGGACTCTTGGCAGTCGTCATGGGCTCGAAAGTGGCGTCGAAGAGCGAGCGGCGCAGCTCGTCGAGTTCATGCCTGAGTTCGGCCCGCGTTTTAATCGGCGGGAGATCGGTATATGCAGTCTGGAAAGCTCCGTGCGCCTGGGCGGAAGCGGCAGCGCGTGCTAGTTCCTCGAAAGCGAAGCCGGGAAGGAATTTTTGCGAGGTCAGATCGTTGTGATTGCCGCGATTGGCCCAGAAAAGTTTGGCATATTCGGCGATCTTGATGCGGACGAAGGGATTCACTTCTTCGGAATGCGCGACGATGCCTTCGAGCAACCGTTTTTGCCGCAATCCGTAGGCCGAGAACTGATCGTAGGCAATCGGATCGATCGCGATCGAAGCCTGCGTCAGCCAGTAGGCGAGGGCCTGCTGGCGCGGCGAAAGCGCCCGGAAGCTGGGTGCATGCACTTGAATGAATGCGGTGTCTCCGACCCGCTCAACCACGATCTTGCTGGGCGGTTCCTTGCTGGAGGGTTTCTCCTGAGCCAGCGCGGGCGCGGCGAATGCGGAGATCGCAAGAATCGTCGCGAGAACCAACCAAAGCACGCTCGACGAAAAGAGGCTCAAGCAATGAAAGACGGGGAAGTTGCGAAACTTCAAAGTGTGGACTCCTCTACGTGCCGGCGCGCCGGACCAAATCGTGCAGAACCAAACCATGCAGGCTATCACAAAGTCGGCCGCCAGGTGATCTAGCAGGGCTTGAGGTACTGTTACAGTTTGACCAACCCTAGCAATTCCTCAAGCGACCAAACGTGATCTGTTAGCCCCGATTCCATCGCGGGCGTAACGCGCAACGTCTGGTGAATCTTGCAAAAGTTATAGTACATGTAGTGCAGTGCAACCGCGTGACGGTGATTGTCGATTTTCTTGCTGTGTCCATTCGTGAGACGAGTGAAGCGGCGCATGTGCATCCGCATGGTAAGATTCTGGCGCTCAACGTAGCTGGTGCTCACATGCTTCGGGTCTGGATCGCCGCTCACAACTTTCAGATCGCACCCGATGCACTTCGCCGGGGAATATCGCCGCGTCTCTTCGTCGGATGGTGCGCCATAAATCTTTTGAAGCATCGCATAGTCAATATCCGCCCCGAACGCCTCTTCTACCGCGTCCAGATACGCCCTGTGTCCGTCTGTCGTGATCTGCACGCGGTTGCTGATGCGCTTCGCGCAATCTTCCATGAAGTCTTTCGCCCATCCGCCGTCACGTCCGCCAACTAGGTAGGAGACCACTAGCTTTGTGTCTGCGTCGATTCCGACCCACGTCCAAACATCACCCCAGCCCTCTTGTTTCTTCTCAGCGGTCACATTCTTCGCTTTGGCTCCCACGAAGCACCAGATTTCATCGCACTGGAGCCGACGCACTTTGAGGTTGCGAACGGCGCGATTGTGGTAGCCAGCGCACGCACAGCCAAGATCGGCCAGCAGTTTTAGCACGGTTACTGGGGAGCAGTCAGTCATCCTTGCGGTTGCTCTGACTCCGTTCCCTTCGACGAAGGCCGATACGATCTGAGCTTGACGGGATATGTCTAGCCGATTCATACTGTACAATATACTTGATCGAACAAGGTTTGTCAACACCTTTGTAAATATATGCTTTACATCGTAGCAGAGATAGGTTAGCATACCTTTATGCCTGAGTCAGAGCAATTGTTTGATATGGCTCCCGTCCATCCCGGAAAAATCCTCCGCGAAATGATGGCCGCGAAGGGGTGGACTCAGGATGAGCTTGCAATTATCACGGGAATTAGCCGCCAGTCGATTTACATGATCTTGGCGGGCAAGAGTAACATTAGCGCCGAAACCGCCGTTCGCTTTGGGGCGGCGTTCGGAAATTCGCCGGAGGAGTGGGTTAAATGGGACGGTCTGTATCGACTTTCGGCTCTGTCGGGACAGACAGATATAGCGCATGTCGGCAACCTAGCTAGGCTCTACGATCTCGCACCTGTACGCGAAATGATGAAAAGGGGATGGATCAAGCCCAATCTAAATCCGACAGAATTACAGAGCGAACTTGAGACATTCTATGAGTCAGACTCTCTAGAACAGGGGATGCGTTTCCCAATCGCCACCAAACGCACGGTCACACTAGACGACCTGAATCCTGCCGAAGTCGCTTGGTGTTTTCGCGCTCGTCAACTTGCGAAGACTTTGCTCGCCCAAGAGTTCAAGCCAGAACGCATGACCAAGGCACATGCCGAACTTAAGAAATTGGCTGCTCATCCGAAAGAGGCACGCCACATCCCCACCGTACTAGCCGAATACGGAATCCGATTCCTTATTGTGGAACCGCTTTCAACTGTGAAAATCGACGGCGCGGCTTTTTGGATCGAAGCAGGGCCAGTCATCGCGCTTTCCCTCCGACATGATCGAATGGATGGATTCTGGTTCACGCTCATGCACGAGTGTTCCCATATCAGGCATGGTGACCCTCTGTCTGTTGATTCTGGCCTGATAGATGAGACCAAAGGTATCGCTGTGACTCTGGTTGAAAACGAAGCAGAACGCCGAGCTAACAAAGAAGCCTCAGATTCCCTAGTCGCTGCGGCGGAACTGGATTCATTCATCCGTCGAGTTGGGCCTCTTTATCAGAAGGCCAGAGTCATTCAATTTGCAAACCGCCTTCGCATTCATCCCGGTGTCATCGTCGGACAACTGCAATACCGCAAAGAGCTGACGTACACGGCTATGCGCGAATTTTTGGTCAAAGTACGGGAGTACGTGACCGCAACTACGTTAACTGACGGATGGGGGCACATGATTTCACTTCCCCAACTCGGAGGGTAAAAGAAAATGGCAACATCGATTTTGCTATCAGCAAATCTTGAACGGGCCAGCAAGAAGATGCTTTTCCTGCGAGAAAAATACCTGGAAGCGCATCCGTCGGAATCGCTGCCTGTCGATCCAAAGAAAGTAGCGGACTGGGCTTACGATGAGGGTTTGTGGGTGCCGAAAGATGTTCCACCCAAAGAAGTGTTGCGCCGAAAACTCTGTCGTGCATTTCGTCACGAGTACATCATTGATCCGCAGGGAAGAGAGGTTCGGGCAAACTATGCGGCTGTCGAAGAGGAAATGACTGAAGATGGCCCGAAACGAAGGGCAAAATTCTATCCCAGCTTCAAAGCCCCAGCGGAGGTTGCAAGACAGAGCTTGGCCTTAGATCGAAAACAGGCGTTGGCGACGGTTCTTCAAATGACAATTGACTTCGACTCCTACAACGACAACAACGAATTTGGGATTAAGCTAGAGCCGTTGGATTTGGATTTCAACAAGGACATTGAGGAAATGAGATTGCCAGCACAGTACGACCCCGATCCGTATGGCGATTCAGAGGACGACGAATAGCTAATCCTTGCTCCATCGTTTTGCGGCTGCTTTCTTGGCAATCTGCTTCCGTTTGGCGGGCGAGAGCTTCGCGGCTCTCGCCTTGCCGCCTTTAATCCCTCCCAGCCGTCCCAATGCGACGGCAGCGGGATTCTTGCCAGCGTCAGGATCGGGAACAGCGACTTGTCCAGTGGTTACGTCAACGATGAACTTAGCGAGCTGGTTCGTGTCGCGTGGGCGTTTCCCTTTGCCGATGGTCACGAAACAATGATGCCATAGCCAGAGCGGATCAGCTACGGCCTGTGGATTTCAAACTGTAACAGTACCGGGCTTGAGGTAGTGGGCTGTTTTGAGTTTGGTCCGGCTGGCGGACGTGGCATATGCGGCTGCGACCGCCCGCGAATTGTTTCGCCTACAATTTCGTCAAAATTCATCGTACACTTCGCATGTCACCAGCAATGAGGGCGTGACGGATTGGCTCTTGAGCGTAGAAGATTAGTCGCCCTCTGGGAAGCCTGCGAGCAGCAGGGGGCAGAAAGAGCAGCGTAATGTCTGAAGGCCTATTTCAGCCAATTCACTTGCAGATGATCGCGTTTTTAGCTTTCTTAGGTTTTGTGGTTTTAATCCCGTACTGGCAAATCTTCAAGAAAGCCGGTTTCAGCCCCTGGCTATCCTTGTTGATTGTGATTCCTTTCGTGAATCTGTGCGCGCTTTATTACCTCGCTTTTGCCCGATGGCCCGAAAAATCAAAGTAGGCCCCCTAACCGAGCTTTAGCCGGGCCATTCTGGGCGTCACGCTCACATGCTAGAATCGTAGTGTGACGCTTGGGGCCGATGCTTCCTGATATCGAAAAGCTGCTGGAGCTGCAGACTGCGGACAAAGAGATTCGCCGCCTGCGGGACGAGGTTGCGGCGCTGCCGAAACGCGTGGCGCTGATCGAAGAAAAACTGGCGGGGACCAAGGCGCACCTGGAAAAAGTTCGCGCTGCCGCCAAGGGCGACGAAGCCAACCGCAAGAAGTTCGAAGCTAACATCAAAGACCTGCAAGGCAAGATTTCCAAGTACCGCGACCAATCCCTCGACGTAAAAACCAACGACCAATACAAGGCGCTGCTGCACGAGATCGAGTTTGCCGAACAGGAGATTCGCCTGAACGAGGACCGGATCCTCGAGGTGATGGTCAACGTCGATGCGCGCGACAAAGAAGTGAAAGCGGCGGAAGCCGAGCTCAAGGCCGAAACGGCGGAGATTGAGAAGGAAAAAGAAGACGCGCGCAGAGTCACTGCCGAAGACCAGGCCAAGCTCGCCGAGTGGAATGCCAAGCGCGATTCGCTTCGCCAGGGAGTTTCTGAAGACGTTCTGCGGCAGTATGAACGGGTCGCCAAGTTTCGCGGCACTGGGTTAGCGGAAGTCCGCGATCAGAAATGCATGGGCTGCCAGGTCATGCTGCGTCCGCAGACCTACAACGAAGTGCGCAACGGCGAGAAGGTCATGGTCTGCGAATCATGCTCGCGGGTTTATTACTTCAATCCCGCGAATGAAGTGAAGCCGGAGCAGGAAGTCGTGACCGTCACCGGCAGAAAGCGCGCGCGTCCCAAAGCCGATGCGCCGCAAGCCTGGTTTTACCGTCCCGATTATGGAGAAGAAGGGGAAGTGCTGTTGGCGTTTATCAACAACGGCGGCAATTCCACCCGGCGCATCTACGAAATGCACACCGGACGCGAATTCGGCGAGGTGCTTTCGCGCGAAGGGAGTTATCGCCAGGCATTTCCCGAGGACCTGACGGACGCTGCGCTTCGACTCAATGGACATTGGGACGAAAAGGAGATCGAGGAGTGGGGAGCGGAAATACCGTCGAACGTTCTCGATCTGCTGCAGAAGGATCTGCTCGCTATCCGGCGCGAGCATAAGGCGACGCACAAGCATTCCGACTCCCACGCGGAACAACCAGCCGCCAGCTAAGTCGGTTTTTGACCAAACCCACAATGCATAGGGTACTTTTGTAAGCGGAAACGTTGGTTTCGTTCTGCTAAGGTCGAGTCATCGCCGTTTGCGCGAGCCGACCTTTCATGACATCGCCCGATGCAACCCACCCGCCGCCGGACCGAGAGATCAGCGGACGCTCACCTGAGTCTTACATTTTTCATTTGGTGCAAAACCGCCGCTTGATGCTGTGCCTTGCGCTGGCCGTGGTTACGGCTGCTCTCTACAGCCCAGTCACGCACGCTCCGTTTCTGAATTACGACGACCAGATTTGCGTTAGCGACAACACGCAAGTCCGTGCTGGATTGAATTGGAGCACGGTGGCCTGGGCGTTTCACACCCCGAAAGACTTGGATTGGCATCCGCTCACCTGGATGTCTTACAGTCTTGATACTCAAATATTCGGCTTGGGCCCGTCGGGCTATCACACGACGAACCTGCTGCTGCATGCGGCGAATGTCGTGCTTTTGTTCCTGATTCTGCAGAGCGCCACAGGCTTCGTCTGGCGCAGCCTGGCAGTCGCCGCGCTTTTCGCGTTACATCCCATCAATGTGGAGTCGGTTGCCTGGATCTCGGAGCGGAAGAATGTTCTGAGCATGTTTTTCTTTCTCATCGCACTGGCCGCCTATGGATGGTATGCCCGTCGTCCCGGCATAGGGCGATACCTCGCCGTCACCCTGGCGTTTATTTTGGCGCTGATGAGCAAGGTGCAGGTGATCACATTTCCGTTTGCGCTTTTGCTGCTCGACTACTGGCCCTTGCGGCGCGTTCACTCGAGTATTGACTCGGCCGAAGCAGTCGACGCAGCGGCGCATCCTTCGCCCATTTTCTCTTTTTGGCGGCTGGTTGCAGAGAAACTTCCGTGGTTTGCGTTGTCCGCCGCGAGCGCGGTTATCACTATGCGAACCGGGTCGGCATTCAGTTACATCACGGAAACCGTGGCGAACCAATCACGGCTTCCGCTGTGGATTCGCCTGGCGAATGCAGCCACGGGATATTTGAAGTACCTTGAAAAAACTTTCTGGCCAGTCGATCTTGCTCCTCTGTATCCTGATCCCGGATTTGCGACCAGCATTTCCGCCTCGTTGGTGTCAGCATCGGTGCTTGCCGCCATCACCATCATGGTTGTGATCTGGCGGAAGCATCGCGTCTTGTTCGTGGGTTGGTTCTGGTTCCTGGGAACTCTATTGCCGATGAGCGGAGTGATTACGATTGGCCCTCACTTTATGGCTGACCGCTATTTCTACATTCCGCAGCTGGGAATTTTTCTTATTGTCTGCTGGGGTGTCGCCGATTTCATGGAACGTTGGCCGGTGCCCGTCGCGGCATATGCAACCACCGCCGCGCTCGTCGCCTTGGTTTTAGGAGCTGCGCTTTACCGGCAAGTAAGTTTTTGGAGCGACAATGCCACGCTCTGGGCGCACACCGTCGCGGTTACCGACGACAACTTTACTGCCGAAGAGAACCTGGCCATGTCGTTGATTTCCGCGGGCAGAGCACAGGAAGCGTTGCCGCATCTGCAGCGGGCGCACGTTTTGCAGCCTGCCGACCCGTTGGCCACGCTCAATCTCGCGACCTACGAGCAGATGCTCGGCAATTACAAGGCAGCGATCGAAGGTTATGCAGCTGTCGTTCAGTTTCCGGGAACGTCCCCGTCGTTACTCGCGACTGCGCTGGCCAACAGTGGTTACGCGCACCTGTCGCTACATAAATATGACAGCGCGCAGCAGGAATTCGATGCCGCGCTCCACCAGCAGCCTGTGAATTCAGCCGCTTATCGCGGCCTCGGACTGCTGGCGCAACGGGCCGGCAACGTCGCCTTGGCGGCCAAGAATTACAAACGGTCAGTCGAACTGCAACCGTCGCCGGTAGGATACCTGCTTCTTGCCTACGCCCTTGAACTCGGCGGACAGAGAGACGCGTCGCGCGCGGCCCAGATTCAGGCAGCTCGCATCGACCCTGATCTCAATGACGACCTCGCAACCGTTCGACAACTCCTGGCAAACTAATTCCGATCGCGCTTCGTTCTTCCCGCCTGCTAAAGTTGGTTTGCGTAAGCATTCCACCTTTCTCTTTCACAATCGGGATTGTGAAGTCATACTTGAATCCATTCACTGCCGGCCATTCTGCGCCATCCGAAGCGGAGAGTTGTCATGTCTAATCGTCGCGCTGCTCTGGGTTTTATTTTCATTACTGTCTTGCTCGACATGTTGTCGTTCGGCATGGTCGCGCCGCTGCTGCCCAAACTGATCTCCGATTTTCTTAACGGCAACACGGCGCGCGCCTCGGAATACATCGGCATGTTCACCACCACCTGGGCCTTGATGCAGTTTGTTTTCGCCCCGGTGCTGGGCTTGCTCTCAGACCGTTTCGGCCGCCGGCCCGTGGTATTGCTATCGAATTTCGGTCTCGCGCTCGATTACTTCGTGATGGCCGTCGCGCCCTCGATTGGCTGGCTGTTTCTGGGACGCGTGCTGTCTGGGATAACTTCGGCCAGCATTCCGACTGCGACCGCCTATATCAGCGACGTCACTGCTCCTGAAAAGCGTTCCAAGGCATTTGGCTTGCTCGGTGCGGCTTTTGGAGCCGGCTTTATTCTTGGCCCTGCCGTTGGAGGCTGGCTGGGAAACCACAATCCCCGGCTGCCGTTCTGGGTCGCGGGCGTGGGCAGCCTGTTGAACTTCTGCTACGGCGTGTTCGTGCTGCCCGAGTCGCTGCCTCCCGAGCGGCGTCAGCCGCGACTGCAATGGAAGAACGCAAATCCGGTGGGTGCCTTGCGGTTGCTGCGCTCACACGCCGAATTGCTCGGCTTGGCCACAGTGAATTTTCTCGGATACGTGGCCCACGAAGTCTATGTGACCGTGTTCGTTCTCTACGTGATTTATCGCTATGCCTGGAACCCGCGCATGATCGGAATCTCGCTCGCCCTGGTCGGCATCACGTCCATGGTGGCTTACGCCTCGGTCGGCCCGATTGTCGCGCGGCTCGGCGAACGGCGCACCCTGCTCACCGGCCTGGCGTGCGCGGCATTGGGATTTGCCCTGTTCGGTTGGTCATCGCCCGTGGTCTTTCTGCTGGCGATTCCGATCAACGCTTACTGGTCTCTGGCTGGCTCCACGTCGCAGTCGCTGATGACGCAACATGTATCTCCCTCTGAGCAAGGAGAACTACAGGGCGCTCTGGCATCACTGCGCGGCGTGGGCATGCTGATCGGTCCGGGATTGTTTTCGCTTACATTTGCTTACTTCATTGCGCCGGAGCACCATTTACCCGGTGCGCCATGGTATCTGGCGTCGCTGTTGATTTTGATTTCATTGGCCATTGCCTGGGTGGTTGCGAAAGATAGAAAAAAAGACGAGAGCAAGGATAAGAACGACAGTCAAGACAAAGATGGAGCACTTGCGCCGGCGCAAACCGGATAGAGAGCATGTGTCTTTCGCATGTGACCCTTCGCTATTTCTTAGCTGGTTCTAACGTTGATTGTCCTTTGCGAGTGCAGATGCTGGTATCGACGGCTCGCCATTGTCCGTCTTTCTGGAAAGAATAGCTGACCGTGAAACGGTCGGCGCCGTTCTTGACGAATTCAAATCTTTCATTGGTCGCGTCAGCGTTTCCTAAGGCCTTGCCATCCCATACCAGTTTCGAATCCTTAAATCCGCGCGAATAAAACACGCGGATGCCGCCGCCGGAGTCTTGCACCGTGGATACGAATTGCTTCCCTTTGTCGTCCCAACCCCATTCGGAAAGCGCATGATACGAAAACGGTGGGCGATCGTCGTGGCTGAAAAGGATCCACTTGCCATCCAGAACTGATTCGAACGAGAGGTCGGCAGAAATTGCTTTCCCCGATCCGGCAAACTTGCCATCGCAGGACCAGTGTCCGGAAAACCATTGCAGATCGGCCATGCCATTTTCCGGAGATGCGGTCTGACATGGAGCTGCAGTGGACAGTACTACGGCTGTCAGCCCCACAATGGTCAGCGAGAAAAACAGCGTAAATGCCAGGCTGATTCGGGCATGCCGGATCCACAACATAATCTCCTCGCCACAAGAGACGAGTGAACCGTCGGAAGGGTAGCTGGCGAATAACCTTGGCCCTGCCGCGGTAGAGCCGTCACTGTGCATACGGGTTCTTATAGCGCAGCACCTTGCTCAGGTCTTTTCCGCGAACGATGCCGATAGAGTGATAGGTGAGTCCCCAGGAATCGATCGTCGACATGTCGGGGAAAATGCAGGCTTCAAGCACGATGTCGTCGGGATCGGATTTCTTGACCCATCCTCCGCCAGCAGCATTGATGCCACCGAAAAGATCGCTGCCGCCCAGCTGTGAGCAATAGCAGGAAGCCGGATTGCCGTTACAGCTGCCCGTGATTGGGACCTCAGCGTAATAAGCGAGTGCCGCCAGCGTAGGTTTTTCTGTATAGAGCGTTGAAAGGTTGACGTAGATGCGCGATCCTTTTTTCGAAGTGAACTTGCAAAACTGGAGCGATCCCGAAAGCCGGAGCCAATCCTGCTCGTCGCCGTTGGTGTTGTAATAAGGCTCGCGATCATTGACTTGGCCGCCCTTCTTAACACAATAGGCTTCGGCTTTGCTCAAGTCGGCCCCACTCAGAGCGCCCTTGCTCAGAGCGGTATCCGCCGAGTTCGCGGTCTTGTCGTTGCCGGCCTGCACGGTCCTGGCGGCAGGAAGAATCACGGCAATCGTGAGGGCGATGCAAGTCAAAATCGTGGCTGCGAGAAGTGAACGTTTCACGAAGGGCCTCCGGGGCGATCAGTCGAGGCGGGAAGGTTAACACAAAAGCAGCGTTCCCTGGGGCGGAGATTGGTGAGTTCTCCGCGCGGCGGTCGAAGATGCTGATTTTGCGGTAAGATTGCGGCCAAGACCTAAGCATTGTGAGGTGAGCCATGGCTACCGGCAACGATTTCAGCGTTCTTTCCCCATCCCGCCGTTCGTTTCTCAGCCTGTCAGCCGCGACATCGGCCGCGCTCGCGCTGCGCATTGTCACCGAACCGATGCTGGCACACGCGCGCCTGCACAACGTTCCGAAAGATGCGGTGCGGATCGACGCCAACGAAAATCCTCTGGGGCCAAGCTCTTCCGCACGCGAAGCGGCCGCCGCCATCGTCGCGCAAGGCGGACGCTATTCTGACTGGCTGACCGACGATCTGGTCAAAACGCTGGCCGAGATTGAAGGCCTGAAAGTGGAGCAGGTCCGCGTTTATCCCGGATCGAGCGAGCCTCTGCATCACACCGTCTCCGTGTTCTGTTCGCCGCAGCGCAGTTACGTGACCGCCGATCCCGGATACGAAGCCGGCATGTTCAACGCCGCTGCTGTCGGCGCGAAGGTGGTGAAGGTCCCGGTGACAAAAACCTACGCGCACGATGTCAGGGCCATGCTGGCGGCGGCTCCCGATGCGGGAGTGTTCTACGTTTGCACGCCCAACAACCCCACTGGAACGCTGACCAGCCACGCCGATATCGAATACCTGGTCGATAACAAACCCAAGGACTCTGTCGTCCTGGTTGATGAGGCCTATATTCATTTTTGCGACGCGCCTTCAGTTATAGATCTGGTCAAGGCCGGCAAAGATGTGTTGGTGCTGCGCACGTTCTCGAAAATTTACGGCATGGCCGGACTCCGCTGCGGCGCGGTGTTCGGCCGTCCCGATTTGCTGGAGAAACTCGAAAACTATGCCGGGTGGAATGCTATGCCAATCACTGCTCTGGTCGCCGCAACCGCCAGCCTGAAAGATGCGCAACTGGTGCCCGAGCGCAAGCGCATCAATTCAACCGTTCGCAGCGAAGTCTTTGCGTGGCTTGACCGCAACCAGTACTCCTACATTCCCTCTGAAGCGAACTTATTCATGCTCGACACGAAACGTCCGGCGAAAGCGGTGATCGATGCCATGGCCAAACAAAATGTTTTCATCGGTCGAATCTGGCCCGTGATGCCCACCTACACGCGAGTCACAATCGGTACTGCGCCGGAAATGGATCAATTCCAGGCCGCATGGCGCAAAGTGATGACAGGCGCGGTTACGGCCAGCGTGGGAGCGTGGCCGAATGGGCCTCGGCGAAATCTGGACGGAATTATCGTTCGCGCCTAGAGTTTTCGTACCCCATCTCATTGAAGACCGCAGCCATGGCATTCGCGTCCGCGATTAACTACATGCCCGCGGTTATCATCTATCCATATCTATGCCTAACCCTTCTGCCTCCTCTGCGAAGCACGCGCAGCCTTCCCTAAAACTTTCCCCCCGCGGAGTCGCCCGCCTGCAAGGCCGTCATCCCTGGGCCTATCGATCGGATCTCAGCGTAGAAAAAGAAAAGGACATTCCGCCGGGCGCGATGGTCCGCGTTTTCGAGGCGCGTGAAAAAGGCGAGCGCGGAAAATTCCTCGGCACCGCACTCTACAGTTCCTCCTCGCAGATCGCCATCCGCATGATCTCGCACGGGTCGGTCGCCGATCTGCCCGCCTTGATCGCCGAGCGTATTCGCGCCGCGATCGCTTACCGCCACAGTCTCGTTGCCAACACCGACGCTTACCGCGTCGTCTTCAGCGAGGCCGATTTTCTGCCCGGCCTGATCGTCGACCGCTATAGCGACGTTCTATCCGTGCAGATCCTGACGCAAGCCATGGACTCCGCGCCGGTTCGCGAGGCGATTGTGCAGACGCTGCGGAAAGAGAACGCGCTGACGCCCGCGGGAATCATCGAGCGCGTCGATCCGCGCATTCGCGACCTGGAGCAACTGCCGCCGCGCCCCTCCGGGTTGCTCTTTGGCGACAAGACCTCGACGCAGATCAACATGAATGGAATTCGCTTTCTCTATGACGGTCTGGAAGGCCAGAAAACCGGAGCGTTTCTCGACCAGCGCGAAAACTATGCCGCCGCTGCCCGCTACGCGCACGGCGAAGCACTCGACGTTTTCTGCTATCAGGGAGGCTTCGCGCTCCACCTGGCCCTCGACCCCTCCGCGAAATGTTCGAGCGTCATTGGGGTTGACAGTTCTCGCCCCGCGCTCGAAATGGCGGAGAAAAACGCCGCACTCAACGGCCGCGAAATGGAATGGATTGAGGCCAACGCCTTCGACCTGCTGCGCGAGTATTCCGCCGCCGATCGCCAGTACGACACCATCGTCCTCGATCCGCCAGCATTCGCCAAATCGAAGCGCGACCTGGAAAAGGCGCTGCGCGGCTACAAGGAGCTCAATCTGCGTGCCCTGAAAATGCTGCGGCCGGGTGGCATTCTGGTGACCTGTTCCTGCTCCTTCCACGTCAGCCCCGCCGACTTCATGGGAGTAGTCGCCGATGCCGCCCGCGACGCCCGCAAAGACTTGCGCGTAGTCGAAAGCCGCGGCGCAGCCAAGGACCATCCAATTCTGCTGAATGTGCCGGAAACAAGCTATCTGAAGTGCCTGATTGCTCATGTAAGTAATTGATTAATAGACAAATAATCATATATTGACAATAGTACACTAATATTTTATGATGTGTTTGTGCTAATGCACACAATTTGGGAGCCTTTCCAGGCTCCCGCCGAATTTCAAGCAGGAGAATAAGAAAATGACATTCGTTACGCGTTGGGATCCATTCCGCGAGTTCGTTACTCTGCAAGACCGCATGAACCGATTGCTCCGCGACTCTCGCGGATCCGAAGGGCAGGATGAGTCTTTGACCAGCACTGCCTTTGCGCCTCCGGTTGACGTCTATGAAGACGAGCATGGGGTTACGCTGAAGATCGAAGTGCCGGGAATCGAGGAGAAAGACATCGATGTCCGCATCGAGAACAACACGCTGACCGTTCACGGCGAGCGCAAGTTCGAAACCGAAGAAAAAGAAGAAAATTTCCGTCGAGTGGAACGCCAGTACGGCAGCTTCACGCGCACCTTCACTCTCCCGAACACTGTCGACCAGGAAAGCGTTCAGGCCGACTATGACAAGGGCGTGCTGAAGATCAAGCTGGCCAAGAAAGCCGAAGCTAAGCCGAAGCAGATCAAGGTAAATGTCGGCAGCGCGAAGACGCTCGAAGGCAAAGAGCCGAAGAGCGAAAAGACCGCCGGCAAAGCTGCGTAAGAGAAGCCCGGTAGCTGTAAACTTGGCGGGAGGCGAGAAACTGCGCCTCCCGTTTCATTTGTAATTTGGCAATCGGATAATCTGTAATTCGTCAGGCCAGCGTCCAGATTCAATTACGAAATTACCCGATTACAAAATTACAAAATGCCCGCCACCCTCTTGAGTGGCGCGAGGAGCAAACCCCATGGCCATCCGTTGGGACAAATTCACAGTCAAAGCGCAGGAAGCCATCCAGCGCGCGAACGAGCTCGCCAGCGAGCACGGCAATTCGGAGCTCATGCCTCTACATCTGCTGGCCGCGCTGGTCGAAGATAAAGAAGGCATCGTCGCACCGGTGCTCGAAAAAATCGGTATTGGCCCGCAGGCCGTGCTCAGCGACGTCTACAAAGAAATTGAGAAGCTGCCCAAAGTTTCCGGCACCGCTGCAGCGCAGCAGCCGTCGATGTCGGCGCAGGTCAATCAGCTCTTGGAACGATCGTTCAAAGAAGCCGACACTTTCAAGGACGAATACGTCTCGACCGAGCACATGCTGCTCGCCTTGACCGATCTGAAGCGCGATCCCGCGCAGATGCTCCTCACCCGTTTCGGCGCCACGCATGACGCCATCCTGAAGGCGCTGACTGCGGTTCGCGGATCGCAGCGCATTACCGACCAGAATCCGGAGGCCAAATATCAGGCGCTGGAGCGTTATGCCCGCGATCTGACCGAGCAGGCGCGGCGTGGCAAGCTCGATCCTGTTATCGGCCGCGACGAAGAGGTTCGGCGTGTGGTGCAGGTTCTTTCGCGGCGTACAAAAAACAATCCGGTGCTGATCGGCGAGCCCGGAGTGGGTAAAACGGCCATCGTCGAAGGGCTGGCGCAGCGCATCATCTCAGGTGACGTGCCCGAAGCGCTGAAAAACAAGCGGGTGGTCGCGCTCGACCTGGGAGCGATGCTCGCGGGCGCAAAGTATCGTGGCGAATTCGAAGATCGTCTGAAGGCTGTGCTCAAGGAAATCGAAGACTCCGAAGGCAAAATCATTCTCTTTATCGACGAGTTGCACACGCTCGTCGGCGCTGGAGCTGCCGAAGGCTCGATTGATGCTTCCAATATGCTAAAGCCGGCGCTCGCTCGCGGAGAACTCCGCGCCATAGGCGCCACCACGCTCAACGAATATCGCAAGTACATCGAAAAAGATGCCGCGCTCGAACGGCGCTTCCAGGTTGTTTTTGTCGGCGAACCGAATGTCGAAGACACCATTGCGATTCTGCGCGGGCTCAAGGAAAAGTACGAGGTGCATCACGGCGTGCGTATTAAAGATTCGGCGATTGTCGCCGCCGCCACCCTGTCGCACCGTTATATTTCCGACCGGTTCCTTCCCGATAAAGCCATCGACCTGATCGACGAAGCCGCGTCTTCGCTCCGCATTCAGATCGATTCCATGCCGACTGAGATCGATCAGCTGGAACGGCGCGCCACGCAATTGGAAATCGAAAAGCAGGCCCTGAAGAAAGAGGATGACTCGAATTCCAAAGAACGCCTGGCCCACGTGGAAAAAGAACTGGCCGGAATTCGCGAACAGTCGAATGCGCTCAAGGCGAAATGGAAACTGGAAAAAGACACCATCGCCAGGGCCCGTGCCCTGAAAGAAAAGCTGGAGCAGCTCAAGATCGAAGAAGCCGCCGAGGAGCGCAAAGGAAATCTCGAGCGGGTGGCCCAAATCCGCTACGGGCTGATTCGCCAGACCGAAGAAGATCTCAACAAGATTACCGCTGAATTTGACGGAAAAACGGCAGCCGGAAAAGCCGGCGACGGCAAACCTGGCGCTCGCACCACACGCATGCTGAAAGAAGAAGTCGACGAAGAGGATGTCGCTCGTATCGTCAGCAAGTGGACGGGCATTCCGGTTTCAAAGATGCTCGAAGGCGAAGTCAAGAAGCTGATCAACATGGAGGACCGCTTGCGCCTCCGCGTCATTGGCCAGGACGAAGCGCTGGAGCGCGTAGCCAATGCGATTCGCCGCTCACGCGCGGGATTGAGCGATCCCAAGCGGCCGATTGGTTCGTTCATTTTTCTCGGGCCCACGGGCGTCGGGAAGACTGAACTTGCTCGCGCTCTGGCTGAATTCCTTTTCGACGACGAGCGCGCCATGATTCGCATCGATATGTCCGAATACATGGAGAAGCACGCCGTGTCGCGGCTCATCGGCGCGCCTCCCGGCTATGTCGGCTACGAAGAAGGCGGACAGCTCACCGAGCAGGTTCGGCGGCATCCTTATGCGGTCGTGTTGTTCGACGAGATCGAAAAGGCGCATCCGGATGTGTTCAATATTCTGCTGCAGATCATGGACGATGGCCGCCTCACCGACGGCAAAGGCCGCAAGGTCGATTTCAAGAACACGGTCATTATCATGACGTCGAACCTGGGTTCGTCGTACCTGCAATCGGAAAACGTAGCTTCGCCAGCGGCCTTCGAGGAAGCGTCGAAGCAGGTGCTCAATACGCTGCACGCGCACTTCAAGCCCGAGTTTCTGAATCGAGTGGACGACATCATCATCTTCCATCCGCTGGGCAAAGAGCAGCTGGTGAAGATCGTCGATCTTCGCCTCGAAGACTTGCGCCGCTTGCTCGCCGACCGCAAAATTTCGCTGGAGCTCACCGACTCTGCGAAGGAACTGCTCTTCACCGAAGGCTACGATCCCAACTTTGGAGCGCGTCCGCTGAAGCGCGCCATTCAAAAGCTGGTGCAGGACCCGCTCGCCCTGAAGATTCTCGATGGCGAAGTTCTGCATGGCGATCATGTCGTGGTGGATGCTGACAAGAAAGCAGCGAAGATGACTTTCAAAGTAAGTGAGCGAGTGGGAGCGAAAGAGCCGGCACGATCGAAGAAATAGCCGGGAACAATTGGGGAAGGGCTGGCGGCGCATCAGAGAAAGCGGCACCTCGGTCGCTAGATGCCGTAGTTCGCTTTGCGCAGTGCGTCTTTATAGGCCTCGCGCGCTTGCGTGGCATTCGAATGCGCGTCCTGCTCGGTGAAGTGGGCGTCGTCCCATTTCTCCATGGCGACCATCGAATGGTCGGGAGTGGCCAGATTTTCTTCGGCGCGAATGGTACTGACCCACAGGTCGACCGCCGCTTTGTACGCCAGGCGCAATTGATCCATATCCTCTTTGCTCATAGGAATGGCAGATTAATGCTGCCGCAAAGCCCGGTCAATTGGATGCCGAGAATTTAACCGAAAATTAACGTGGGGAACTCGCAGCTCTAACGCCCGTCTTTTTCGCCAGCGTTATTTTAGACACGCACCGACTTGCCGTTTTCTTCTCCAAGGTTGTAACGTAATCCGCCAAGGCAAATTACTTTCTGGGGGATCGAATGAAGCTTCGTGGTTACGTGTGTGGGTTTGTTGTTGCTCTTTTCTGCGCCAGCTTTTCCTGGGCGCAAACTGCGCCTGCGGCGAAAACGGTTGTTATTCACGCTGGCCACCTGCTCGATGTGAAAACTGGCAAGACGTTCTCCAATCAGACCATCGTGATTCAGGGCGACAAGATTGTGAGTGTGGGGTCTGACTCGCAAAATCCCGCCGGCGCGCAAGTCATCGATCTCCCGAGCGCCACTGTGCTCCCTGGACTCATTGATGCGCACACGCATATCACTATGACGACAAATTTCGGCTACTCAGCGCTGGCGATTTCCATACCGCGCCAGGCCCTCAACGGAGCGCGCAATGCACGAGTGACCCTTGAGGCTGGCTTCACGACTGTTCGCAACGTAGGCGCCAGCGGTTTCACCGATGTTGCCCTGCGCGATGCCATCAACGCCGGCGACGTGCCCGGACCGCGAATGCTGGTGAGCGGTCCGCCGCTGAGCATTACTGGCGGCCACTGTGATGAAAATCTGCTGCCCTTTGAGATGCACGTTCAGAGCGAAGGCGTAGCCGATGGCATCGAAGCCGTCCAGCACAAAACGCGCGAGATCATTAAGTACGGTGCGGACCTGATCAAAATCTGCGCCACCGGCGGTGTGCTTTCGCATGGAGATAATCCGCAGGCCTCGCAGTACACGCTCGAGGAGATGAAAGCGATCGTCGCTGACGCCCATCGCCTCGGGCGCAAAGTCGCGGCGCACGCACATGGAGCGCAGGGCATCCTATGGGCGTCGGAAGCGGGTGTCGATTCGATCGAGCACGGTTCTTACATCGACGACGCGGCCATTGCGGAGATGAAGAAGAACGGAACTTATCTGGTGCCAACACTCTACCTCGCTGACTGGTTTCTTGAAAATGCGGAGAGGATTGGCACGCCACCTGAGCTGATCGCCAAGGGAAGAGAAGTGATGCCCGCCGCGCGGAAGAACGTCGCGCGCGCATTTGCCGCCGGAGTCAAGGTTGGATTCGGCACCGACGCGGCAGTCTACCCCCACGGCCTCAACGCGCACGAATTCGCAGTCATGGTGAAACTCGGGCTGACGCCGTTGCAGGCAATCCAGGCGGCAACGGTCAACGACGCCGATCTGCTGGGATGGTCCGACAAGGTTGGGACCATCGAGCCGGGTAAGTGGGCAGACATCGTTGCCGTCGACGGCGACCCGCTCGCCGATGTCACTACGCTCGAACGCGTGAAGTTCGTGATGAAGGGCGGGGAAGTGGTGAAGAATTCTTACGCCAAATAAGATCGGAGGCTAGAGGTCAAATTGCAGATGGTATGGACGACGTTTTACCTCCGCAATCTGACCTCCGACCTCTGCAATCCTTTAGAATCCTCCGAGTGCCTATCCAACTTCAGATTGAAGCCACCCGCGGCGCTGCCCGCGCCGGCAAACTCATCACTCCTCATGGAGAGGTCGAAACGCCTGTCTTCATGCCGGTGGGAACGCTCGGCTCGGTCAAGGGCGTTTCACAGGATCTGCTGGAAGAGTTGGGCGTCGAGATCCTGCTCGGAAATACCTATCATCTTTACTTGCGGCCCGGCGTCGAAACGGTCCGCAAGATGGGCGGCCTGCACCGCTTCATGTCATGGGACCGCGCGATCCTCACCGACTCCGGCGGCTTTCAGGTCTTCAGCCTGAACGATCTGCGCAAGGTCAGCGAAGAAGGCGTCGCGTTTCGCTCCCACCTCGATGGCTCTCCCCATTTTCTCAGTCCTGAAAAGGCGATGGAGATCCAGATTGGTCTCGGCGCCGACATCATCATGGCGTTTGACGAATGCACCGAGTATCCAGCGGAGGCACAGCGGGCGCGCGACTCGATGGAACTCACGTTGCGCTGGGCGGCACGTTGCAAGGGTTATTTTGAGCAGCACAAGAGCGAAGTGCCGTGGGGCAGTTCTCAGGTTTTATCTCCTGAAGAAGGCAATTCGAAAAAAGGATCGGACGGCCAGACTCAGGCTTTGTTTGGCATAATCCAGGGCGGAATGGACAGCGATCTGCGCCGCGAATCAGCGGAGCGGACGATCGACATCGGATTCCCTGGGTATGCCATCGGCGGGCTGAGCGTGGGTGAACCGCGCGAACTCACTCGCGATATCGTCGCATCGACGCTCGAGCATCTTCCTTCAAACCAGCCCCGCTATCTCATGGGAGTCGGCACTCCCGAAGAAATCGCGCATTACGCGCAGATGGGTGTCGATATGATGGATTGCGTGCTGCCCACTCGCGCCGCGCGCCACGGGTTGCTTTTCACTTCAGAAGGGAAAATTTCGATCAAGCAGGCGCGTTACGCGCAAGATGAAAACGCACTCGATCCGGCCTGCGAGTGCCGCGTCTGCCAGCGCTATTCGCGCGCTTATTTGCGCCATCTTTATGCCTCGAACGAATTGCTGGCCCAGGTATTGAACACCATCCACAACCTGCACTATTACATGGCTACCATGCGGACGGTCCGCAACTGGATTCGGGCCGGAGGCAAAATGATATGCGCAACAAAATAAAAGGCGGCCAATCTGGCCGCCTGGTTAGAACTGAGAACAAAGAACTGAGAACAAAGAACTGAGAACAAAAAACTGAGAACTCGAACTGCCCCTATGCCGTAGCTGGCCGCTCGCCGCCTTTGGCTGGAGCCCGTTCCGGTTTGATCACTTGCTGCACGCCATCGTCGGGTTTTGCCGGCAATGGCGGGAGCGGCGGCAGATTCTGTCCGTCAACCAGCAGCTTAATCTCGGATGCGTCGAGCACTTCACGTTCGATCAAGGCCTTCGCGATTTTCTCCAGCGTATCGCGATTCTCAGACAAAATCGCTTTCGCCGTGCTATAGCCCGTGCTCACCATCTTCCTGACTTCCTCATCGATCTGAATCGCGGTCGCTTCTGAATAATCGCGATGCTGCGCGATCTCGCGTCCGAGAAAGATCTGTTCTTCCTTCTTGCCAAACGTCAGCGGCCCCAGATCGCTCATGCCCCACTCGCAGACCATCTTGCGCGCCAGTTCCGTAGCGCGTTCAATGTCATTGCCCGCGCCCGTTGACATCTGGTTGAGAAAGATCTCTTCCGCAATGCGTCCGCCCATCAGGATGGCGATCTGCGTGTCGAGATAATTCTTGTAGTAGTTGTGCCGGTCATCCACGGGTAACTGCATGGTCAGCCCAAGCGCCATGCCGCGCGGAATGATCGTTACTTTGTGCACGGGATCGGCGTGCGGCAGCATTGCCGCAACCAGCGCATGCCCAGCCTCGTGGTATGCCGTGTTCCTCTTTTCTTCATCGGTCAGCAGAAGCGACTTGCGCTCCACGCCCATCAGCACTTTGTCTTTCGCGACCTCGAAGTCGTATTGCAGAACAGCCTTACGATTCTGCCGCGCCGCTGCCAATGCCGCTTCGTTCACCATGTTCGCCAGGTCCGCGCCAGAGAATCCCGGAGTACCGCGGGCCAGCACCGACAGATCAACATCGTCGGCGAGAGGGATTTTACGAGTATGCACACGCAGAATTTCTTCTCGTCCGCGCACGTCGGGACGATTCACAACCACACGCCGGTCAAAACGTCCGGGCCGCAGCAGCGCCGGATCGAGCACGTCCGGACGGTTGGTCGCGGCCATCAGGATGACGCCCTCGTTTGATTCGAAGCCGTCCATTTCGACGAGCAGTTGATTCAATGTCTGCTCGCGCTCATCGTGCCCGCCACCGAGGCCAGCGCCGCGATGACGTCCCACTGCGTCGATTTCGTCGATGAAGATGATGCAGGGAGCATTTTTCTTTCCCTGCTCAAACAAGTCGCGCACGCGGCTCGCGCCCACGCCGACAAACATTTCCACGAAGTCCGAGCCGGAAATCGAGAAGAAGGGAACATTGGCCTCGCCCGCAACCGCCCTTGCCAGCAGCGTTTTGCCCGTTCCCGGAGGTCCGACGAGCAACACGCCCTTAGGAATGCGTCCGCCAAGTTTCTGGAATTTTTGCGCCTCACGCAGGAATTCGATAATCTCGCGCAGTTCTTCTTTTGCCTCATCCACGCCGGCCACGTCTTTGAACGTGATCTTCTTCTGCTGCATGGAGAGCAGTCGCGCCCGGCTCTTGCCAAACGAAAGCGCCTTGTTCCCGCCCGTCTGCATCTGCCGGATCATAAAGAACCACAGCGCGCCCAGCAGCACCAGCGGTGCCAGATTCAGAATCCAGCTCGGCCAGGTGCCATTGCTGATGTCCTTGAAGCTGTAAGGCACATTCTTGGCCGTCAGCTTGGTGTACATATCGGGATAGTTGGCCGGAACGATCGTATGAAACGAAGAGTCGTTCTTGAACTTCCCGCGCACTTCCTGGCCAATAAACATCACGTCGTGGACGTTGCCCTGGTCCACATCAGACAGGAACTCCGAAAAACCGATTTCTTTGTCTTTCTGGGCATTGGTCCCGGTCTTCACAACCTGCCACAACAGGAAGGCTGAAACTATGATGACCGCCCAGAATAGAACCGTCTTGATCGTCGAATTCACTCAAAACTCCTCAAAATGCGGCCCCATCCCCATGTAGAAAAAAGGCCTTCCGCAACTGGTAATTAGATGCCGGAGGCAGCCATTCGACTGGGAGTAGCCTGACTTTTTATTCTAGACCTTTTATGAGGAAAACGGGGGAACAGAAGTGAGTGACAGAAGTCACGGGCCAAAGCATCAAGGACTCGCGCCTCTGGCTGTTCCGAACCGCGAGCCACTAGCGAACCTGATTGCCGGCTTTCGGTTGTCGCTCGTTGCCAGCGGCCCTACGTCGTCGCCGCCAGATACGGCAGATTCCGTCCCGTCTGTTCCGGACTGCCCAGCCCATAGCCGCAGAGGAACGCGTCATCCACCAGAAAACCAAAGTAGTCAGGTTGCAGCGGTACGCGTCGCGCCGATTGGCGGTCGAGCAGCGTCACCAGTTTTACCGAAGCCGCGCCCCGGGCGCGCAGGTCGCTCATGAGAAATTCGCTGGTCACTCCCGAGTGCACCAGGCCCTCGACCAGCAAAACATGCTTGCCGGCAATCGCCAGATCCTGGCTGAAAAAAATCTCCAACAGCGGAGAGTCGCCCTTTTGGCTCTGCTTGTAGGTTGGCTTTATGAAAGCGCAGACGACGGGCACATCGAGCGTCCGCACCAGGTCCGCCATAAAGAGGAAGCTGTTTTCCAGGATTCCGAGCGCAATGACAGTCTGGCCGCGATAGTCGTCGGAAATCTGCCTTCCCAACTCGCGGACTCGTTTCTGAATCTGGTCGGCCGAGATTACCTGGCGCAACGCAACATTCGGCAAGGCATTCATAACGGAAGTGGCGCCTCCGATTTCGTGTTCTAAACAGTCGACGTGTAGCGCGTAACTCCGACCTGTCTATTCCAACTATGGCATGTTACATCAAGCCCCCGCGCTTTCCAGCCAACTTTCCCCCGGAACTTTCCACTGAACTTTCCCCCGAACTCTATGGCCGCAATTCCCTGACCCAAACTGCCTTCTCACTCCCCGCCGGCGCGCGAACCGTCGCCGGAACCGGAAATCCCCGCATCCAGACCAGACCGCCCCTCCCGACTAGGACCGGCCACATCTTTTTCGTCGCGCCGGTGGCGTGTCGATCGCTGAGCAAGTCCTTTACTTTTTTCCCCTGCTTCGTGTGCGCCGGCCAGTACCGGTCTCCCGGCTGCCAGTTGCGCACTAGAACAGCACCCGGCAAGCATTGAGGCTCGATCAGCGAGTCTCGTTCCGCCTCGGGTACATCTTTCGGATCGACGATCATTGCCCGCAGCCGAATGCCGAGTTCAGGAATCTCGACCTCGCCGGGAATAAGCAAAGAGTATTCATACCCGTCTCTTTTTTCGCTCGCAGAGGAATCAAGACACAGGTCGTCGCGGGTACGCCGGAGATGATACCCGCAGGGAAGCTCGATCTTTCCACCAGCCGTCTCGCCTGCCAGATCGAGCGCTTGCTCAATGATGTGAAACGAGATACCCAAATTGAGCGCATTAGTTTCCAGCCACGCGCGCACCATGCGCCGCTGTACCGCCAGCGGCAGCGCCAGCAGCGGCCCCACCGGTAGAGACACGGCCGGTGGCGTCTCAGCAGCGTTACTGATGTGCCCGCGCGAGATCTGGGCGCGAGAAATCTCTGCACGGATCTCGGGATGTCCGTGCTCCCAATGCTCCTCTTCCGCGCGCGCGATCTCAGCAAGTTCGGCCATGTGTTCGATTGCCGCCTCGCCAAATTCCTCTTCGATTACAGGTAGCAACCGATGCCGGATCCGGTTGCGCAGAAATGACGTATCCGCATTCGATGAATCTTCTCGCCAGGTCTGGCCCCGTTCGAGCAAGAAATTCTGCAAGGTCACGCGGTGAAAGCCGAGCAGCGGCCGCACGACTTCGCCGTGTCCTTGTTTGTCGGATTCAAGTTTGTCGGATTCAAGCTTGTCGCATTCAAGCGTGTCGACTTCAAGTTGCTTGGCTTTAAGACTGATGCGCGGATGAATCCCGGCAAGTCCGCGAATGCCAGTGCCACGAAACAGGCGCATCAGGACTGTTTCGGCCTGATCGTCGAGCGTATGCGCAGTCGCGATCTCTACCACTCGGCCATTGCGAGTCAACTCCCGGAAAAAGTCATAGCGCTTCTTGCGCGCTTCCGCCTCAATGCCAGAATCGTGCCCCGCATCCATCGGAGCGTCACAAGTGTGCAATTCAAGGCCATGCTGCCGCGCCAGCGCCGCGACAAACCGCTCGTCGCCATCCGATTCTTCACCGCGTAATTTGTGATTCACGTGTGCCACCGAGAGCACAATCCCCAACTCGCCCCTCAATTCGAGCAGCAGGCAAAGCAGAGCGACCGAATCCGCTCCACCGGAGACGGCCGCGGCCACGCGATCTCCCGCCCGCATCGACTCCTGCTTTCGAATTGTCTCCAACAGCCGTTCCGCAAGCTCGTGCACGGGGAAATGGTACAGCAGTTGCCAGTCGCTAAGCCTGCGGTTTTCGTTGAGAACGAAGAACCGAGAACCTGTGAACTGAGGACTTTTTTCTGCTATCCTCTCCACAAATGTGGGGAGCATCTCGCTGGACTGCCAGATTTCTGATGCTGGTCATGCTCGTCCCGGCATTCGGGCCGATGGTGATGCCTTGCGCCGCTGCGCCCGTAGCGAACCACTGCCTGCGCCAGCCCATGGCGGGAAACTCGTCGGCGAATGCGCCTGGGAACGCATCCGCTCCCGCAGCGCGGCGGTCAATGTCATGTCATCACGCGATGGCGCAGTCGGAGACCCCTCGGCCGGCATCATCGTCCGCTCCTACATTCGATACCTCGTTCCGGTCCGCTGACGGCGATTGCTGCCACAGCCGCTGCTGCTGTGGCGCGACCACCTCGGAATGGGCGCAGCCCGCATCCCCTCTGCTTTCTTTCGTAGATCTATCTGTCGAGTCCGCGCGGCCGTCGCCGGGCGCAGTCCTTCACTCCAGCGACGTCGCACGCCAGGATTCCGCCCGCGCCCCACCCCTGAGCTAACCTCGCACTCCGCATCCTGAAAAGAATCTGCTTCAAGCTGCAAGACTCCTCGCGTGCGCGAACTCGTATCGTTTGCTCGCAGCACGTAGCTCATAAGCTCGCAGCTTGAAGCCCGCAACCGCTCGGCCCGGCTACTCAAGGAATCTATCGACCATGACTCGCCTGAATACGACTCCCCTGAATACGACTCGCCCGAAGATGAATCGTCCAACTATGGCTCGTCCAACTATGGCTCGTCCAACTATGGCTCGCCTCAATTTATTGGCAGTCGTCGTTGTATTGTCGTTTTCACCCCTCGCCTTAGCCAACGACTACGGCGCCGTCCGCGGCATCGTGCACGACCCGCAACATCGGCCTGTGCAAGACGCCATGGTGATGCTCCGTGCGCAATCCTCAGAGTGGACTAAGAGCGTGACCACCGACGCCACCGGACAATTTCAGATCAATGCCGTGCCGCTAGGCGAATATTCCATCAGTGTCGCCAGCCAGGGATTCGCACAGACCGCGCAGAACGTCACCGTCATCTCGGGATCGGTGCCGGTGGTTCACTTTCAACTGCAGGTAGCCACGGCCAATGAAAAAGTTGTTGTCACCGGCGAGCCTGCCGTCGTCGCTACCGACAGCTTTACTCCCACCACCCTCGTCAGCCGTCTCGACATCGAGCGCACTCCCGGAGCCGATCAAACCAACAGCATGTCCATGATCACCGACTACGTTCCCGGAGCGTACGTGACCCACGACATGCTGCACATGCGCGGCGGCCACCAGACGACTTGGCTCCTCGACGGCATTCCCGTCGTAAACACCGCCATTGCTCAGAATCTTGGCCCGCAGTTCGATCCTAAAGATCTCGATTACATCGAGGTCAACCGCGGCAGCTATAGCGCCGAGTTCGGCGACCGCACCTATGGAGTTTTCAACGTGGTGCCCCGCACCGGCTTCGAGCGCAACAATGAAGCCGAACTCACCGTCACCGCCGGAAACTTCTACCAGACCGATAACGCGCTCAGCTTCGGCAGCCACACCGGCCGCTTTGCGTATTACGCCAGCGTCAATGGCAACCGCAGCAATCTCGGCTTGCAGCCGCCGGTTCCGCAGGTTGTGCACGATGCGGTCAACGGCGTTGGCGGATTCGGGTCATTCATCTTCAACGCCGACCCCTCCAACCAGCTACGCCTGATGACCTCCGTGCGTCGCGACTATTACCAGATCCCTTACGATCCCAATCCCAACGACATCGAAAACGGACTGGTTGATGGAGTGCTCACCGGGCTGTACCCCAGTCTCGATCTTCGCGATAACCAAACCGAGGTCGATACCGGAGTTCTCTTCACATGGCTGCACACTTTCAATTCCCATCTGCTGACTACTGTTTCTCCCTTTTACCACTACAACAGCGGAGACTACGCCAGCAACCCCAACGACATTCCCATCGCCACCACGCAAGACCGCGCCTCCACCTATGTCGGCGGACAAGCCAGCTTCGCCGCCAACTACAACAAAAATAATCTGCAGATTGGAGTCCTCAGCTTCTATCAGCACGACAATCAAACCTTCGGCGCCATTTTCAATGACGGCAGCGGAAACCTGCCCTTCAACATCAACGAGAGCCCCACCGCCAATCTCGAAACCTTCTATATCGATGACAAATTCAATCCCTTTCCTTGGCTGACTCTATCCGCAGGTATGCGGCCAACATGGTTTTCCGAAGGCAATTTTCCCGCCTCTTCGCCCGAGACTCCCGTCTCCGAGTCGGCCATCAGCCCGCGTTTCGGCGCCACCATTACCGTTCCAAAACTTCGTTGGACCTTCCGCGCTTTCTACGGACACTACTATCAAGCGCCGCCTATCGAAACCGTTTCCGGCGAGCTTGAAGAGCTGTGTGACGAGCCTCAATATGCTTGTACGTTTAAGACACTCCACGGCGAGCGCGACGAGGAGCATCAGTTCGGTGTCACCATTCCTTACCGCGGCTGGGTGCTCGACGCCGATACTTTCAAAACCGATGTCGCTAATTTTCTCGATCACAATAATCTCGGCGCATCCAACATCTTCTTTCCTCTCACCGATACCAGGGCCTTGATTCGCGGATGGGAACTTACGCTGCGCTCTCCTCGCATCGCACACCGTGCCCAGATTCACCTGGCGTATTCGAACCAAATCGCCGAAGCCGGCGGCGTCATCACCGGAGGGTTGAACAATACCGATGTTTGTCCGCCCAACCCTGACGGCTCGGTCCCCTACCTGTGCCCGCTCGACCACGACCAACGCAACACCCTCAACGTCGGCGGAGATGTCACACTCCCCTGGCGCTCTTATGCCTCCACCAACGTTTATTACGGCTCCGGCTTTACCAACGGACAACAGGGCGTGTCCGGCTGGCCCTATCCGGGCGCTTATCTCCCCGGCCACACCACCTTCGATCTTGCCCTGGGCAAGGATTTCCTGGGCAAAGATATGAAAGATCGCTTCAGCGTTTCATTGAACGCACTCAACGTCACCAACCACCGCGTCATCTACGACGACAGCGTGACTTACGGGGGATTTCACTGGAACCTGCCCCGCCAGCTCTATGTGCAGGTGAAGTTCAGGTTCCACTATTAAGCGAGGGATTACTTGCTAAAACATCTCGTTTGACGCTCTTCCCATGCGCTCCGTATAATGCAAGGCGTCCACACCCTGATCACCACGCTTGCGTTAAGCGTGAAGAGAGCCGGACGTTTGCGGGGCCTAGTCCAGGCAAAAAATCGAGCCTTGCTCGCTCTCTGGCTTTAAAGGTTTCAGGTCTGACGACTGACAGGCTCGGGTAGCGATTGGTTTCGCGGGCCCAGCGAGCTGGAAACATCCAGCATTTTCCGAAATATCTGAAGGAGTTCAGGATCCAATGATCAAGCAGGTTGCGCACGTCACCTTGGCCGTACTGTTCGGCCTCTCCGTTTTCGCCCTGGCCCAAACCAAGCCCGCTACCGCGGCTCCGGCTACCGGATCTCCTGCCACTGGATCCGCTGCTGCCCCGGATGCTCCCTCTGCCGCGCAGTCTGCCGCAGCCAAGTTCACCGGCACAAAAATCGGCACCCTCGCCGTTGAACAGGCAGTCGCCGCCTCCAACGAAGGGCAGCGCGATCTTGAAGCCCTCAGCAAGAAGTTTGAACCCAAGCAGGCCGAACTGAAGGGCTTGAACGACGAAATCGATAGCCTCAAGAAACAGCTCAGCACGCAGCAGGACAAGTTGAACGACGAGTCGCGTGACAAGCTGGTCCATCAGATCGAAGCCAAGCAGAAGAGCTTCGACCGCGCCGCAGAAGAAGCGAAAGAGGATTTCCAAAGCCAGGCTGGCGAAATCGAAAACCGCATCCTGACGAAAATGGTTCCCATCATCCAGAAGTACGTAACCGACAATGGCTACGGCTTGCTGCTCGACACCGACACGGCGCAAACCTGGCCGCGCGGCACAGTGATCTTGTCTGGCCCATCCATGGATATCACGCAGCAGATCGTAGAAGCCTACAACGTTCAATCTGGCGTGGCCGCGCCCGCTCCGAGTACGACGCCGAAGGCCACAAAACCGCCAGCTAAGCCGGCGACGAGTGCTCCGCCGAAACAATAACGACACCGCTCGGCTGCATTTGGATCCAAGGCAGTTCTTGAGATTTCTTCGAAGACCGCGCGCAAGCGCGGTCTTTTTCATGTAACCGCGCTCGTTACCGCTCTCTGTTACCACCGTCTAATTGCCGCTTCGCCACCTTCATCATTCGTTATCAAAGCTCGTTCTCAAAGCTCGGGATCAAATCACCCGCAGCAGGTGTCTGTAATCACAACGGGCCCGTACGGAGGCACAACTCATGTTCAGCACATTGGAAAGTACTTGGGACAACTCTGCCCGTCGCGGTTGGACCACGCTGGCATCTTTCACCATGCAAGCTCTCGCTTTGAGTTTGCTGCTCGTAATTTCGTTGATCTGGGTAGCGCCGCCGCAAGTGCGCTGGTTGCAACTTTCCACCCCCGCAACTTTCTCGCCGCAAACGCAGACAGCCGCGCAAGCCGCACGCCCGCATCATGCGATGCCTGTCACCATCGCGCGACCCGAGATCGTTGCCCCAACGTCGATTCCGCTGTACACGCAAACAGTCAATGATCCGAGCACGCATGATGCGAACTCGGATTCGTCCGCGCCAGACTTGCCGATCGGCTCGGGAACTCGCGGCACCGGCAATGTCCAAGACAGCTTCGGGAACTATTCGGTGGCAATTCCTCCGCGTCCCGTCCCGGTCAAGCCTTTGCTCGTCTCGCACCTGTCGGAGGCCAACCTGCTCCACGAAGTGAAGCCGGTTTATCCGCCGCTGGCCCGCCAGGCGCGCATTCAGGGAGCGGTCGAGTTACGCGCGATTATCAGTAAGTCCGGGACGATAGAAAATCTGGTCGTGGTCCGCGGACATCCGATGCTCTCCGCCGCTGCGATCGAAGCAGTGCGGCAATGGCGTTACCGCCCCTACGTGCTCAACGGCGAGCCCATCGAAGTCGAGACCGAAATCACGGTGAACTTTCTATTGTCAGGCGGCTAACGGAGCGAATTAGACGGTCCAGCCGCAGTTACCATCGACACTCACGTGCCAACAGCGCGGCGCGACCGGTCACTATAATCAAAGGTGTGAATGCGCCGCGCACCAGGCTGTCGCAAATACCCGAAAGCCGCTCGCTGATTCTCGACGGCCGGACTTGGGCGGAAATCTCGCTCACCGCGCTCGGCGAAAATTTCCACGCCGTGCAGAAGCACGTCGGCGCGGGCGTTACCATTTGCGCCGTCGTCAAGGCCGATGGTTACGGACACGGCGCGGTCGAGTGCGCCCTGGCGCTCGAATCCGAGGGCGCCAAGTGGATGGGCGTTACCAACGCCGCCGAAGGCCTTGCCTTGCGCGCTGCCGGTGTCGAAGCCCGCATCCTGCTGATGACCGGAATCTGGAAGGGTGAAGAAGACGGCATCGTCGCCCACAATCTCACTCCAACCATCTGGGAACCCTGGCACATTGACACGCTCCAGCGCGCCGCGCAGAAACGGCAGCGCATTTTGCCCATCCATTTGAAACTTGATACGGGCATGAACCGTCTCGGCGCGTGTCCGGAAGCCTTGCCGCGTCTCGGCGAAATGTTGTCGGCGAGCAAGAACCTGTTTCTTGAAGGCGTGAGCACGCATTTCGCGTCCGCCGAAGTGCTCGATGCCGCCGACGCCGTTCGCCAATCACAGCGCTTCGAAGAAGGATTAGCAGTGTTGCGAAATTTCGGCCTGCATCCAACGCTAGTGCACATGGGGAATTCCGCCGCCATGGTTGCTCGGCCAGAGACTTGGAAAACCATGGTGCGCCCCGGCATCGCGCTCTACGGCTATTCGCTGGCGTTCACCCGCGGCGGCGAACCTGCAGCCGTCGCCCCTCTGCCTCTGCGCCCAGTGCTCTCATGGAAGACGCGTGTGCTGACGGTAAAAAATGTTGCGGCCGGCGAAGCCGTCGGTTACATGGGCACATTCGTGACTCCCGCGCCGGGTCGCATTGCGGTGCTGCCCGTCGGTTACGCGGACGGCTATCCGCGCCTGCTCTCAAACCGCGCCCGTGTAATCGTAGCGGGCAAATACGCGCCCGTCGTCGGACGCGTCTCCATGGACTTGACCATCGTGGATGTCAGTCACATTCGCGATGTCAAGGTCGGAGACGAAGTGATCCTGATCGGAAAAAATAACGGTTACAGTGTGGACGCGGTAGAGCTGGCGCGTCTGTGCGAGAGCGTGCCTTACGAAATCCTATGCGGCATCTCGCAGCGCGTGCCCAGAGTGTATAGCTGAGCTGTCCGCATTCAGTCGACTCGGCGTTCAGCCCATCAGCGCGTATCAAACCCTCCGGCGGCAGAGTTACCGAATGCTAAGGGCTGACGGCTTAGTGCTGAATCCCGCCATTAGACCCGCTGCAGTCGTCAAAATACACCCCTTGTTGTATTTCTAGAATAGATATGCCCTCGCGCTACGCTCAATGGATGTACGACTGGGAGACCCGCCTCACCTCGGTGGACAACAACCGCGTCGTGCGTCCGCTCGACTGGGGTGTCGATTGGACTCAGAACTGGCCCGGCCGCAACGGTGGCCCTCCATCAGAAACCGCCAGCCCAAACTCCCGCGATCTGCTGCAATATTTCTCCCGCTTCAACGACCGCATCATCGGCGACAGCGACAATTTTTACTCTTACCCAAAGCCAACCGATTTCCGGCTGGAGCGCCGCGAAGTTCAGGTCTTCAGCACCCGCGAAGTTCCCGATCCTCGCCTCGAAGAAAGAGTTCGCGGCACGCATGCCGATTTTCTGCGGTTCACTTCGCCGGTCGTCACGCCCTATCCCGAGAATAATCTGGTGAACGCCCGATGGTTTCCAGTTCGCGGACGCCGCGCCGTCGTCCTCCTGCCACACTGGAATTCCGATGCGATCTCCTACGCCAGCCTCTGCCGCGTGCTGAATTGGATGGGCATCGCGGTGCTGCGTCTGTCCATGCCCTATCACGACATTCGCCGTCCCGCCGAGATCGACCGCGCCGACTATGCCGTCTCCGCCAACATCGGACGCACGCTCGATTCGGTCCGCCAGGGCGTGATCGATGTGCGCTGTAGTCTCGATTGGCTTGAAGCGCAGGGTTACAACCGTCTTGGCATCGTCGGCACCAGCCTGGGATCGTGCTACGCCTTCATTGCCACCGCGCACGATCCGCGCATTCAGGTCGCCGCCTTCAATCACGCCTCGACTTACTTCGCCGACGTGGTCTGGCACGGCCAATCCACTCGCCACATCCGCGAAGGACTCGAAACGGAAATTGACCTCGACAACTTGCGTCAGGTGTGGCGCGCCGTCAGCCCGATGGTGTACTTCGACAAATTTTCGCGCTGGCCGCGCCGTTCGCTCATCATCTACGCAAAATACGACATGACTTTCCTGCCCGAATTTTCCCGGCAGGTCGTCGAAGAATTCGAGAAACACAACCTCGACCACAAAGTTGTCGTGCTCCCCTGCGGACACTACACCATGGGCGAAACACCCTACAAATACATGGATGGCTGGCAGTTGGTAAGTTTTCTAAGAACGGCGTTTGAGTAGCCGCCGGCCAGGCGCAGAAAACGAGCCCGCGAAAAGAAGCGCAGCAGCAAGCCCGTCGGGAACTCGTTTCTTATTTATGGACCGTAATCTGGCCGGAAATCCGGTCGTATTCGGACTTCACAATGATATGCCGTGTCAGTAGATCGTCGACGCGGTCGTAAGGGCGCCCTGCGATCACCCGGTCGGCCGCGGTCGCACTCATGCCGGGAAGCGCCATCAACTGGTCTCTTGACGCGCTATTTACGTCGACCGCCTTGCTGTTGTCCCAGCCTTCCTTTACACCTTCCACCACCGCTTTGGCATCGTTCTTCGCTTCCGCCGTCGCCTCGGCGGTTTTCTCGCGAATCTGCTGCGGACTCTGTTGTTGCTGTGTGCAACCTGCAAGCGTCACCAACAGCAACCATGCCGCACCCTGCCAAGATTTAAAAAGACTCATCGCGACCTCTTCTTTTTCGTACGAATTCCTTGGATGACATCTCGGAGTATCTGGTTGGCGGACAGAAAAGTCCACCTCAAAGTAAAATAGATTTCGGTCCTCATCCGAGTTAACGAATATGAAAAATTCCGCAATATCAACATCCATGTCCCGTCCGCTCAGCGAAGTTGATCCTGAAATTTCGAATGCCATCGACAACGAAGCCCGCCGCCAGCACGAAGGCCTGGAACTGATTGCCTCCGAAAATTTTGTCAGCGAAGCCGTGCTTGAGGCTGCCGGATCAGTCTTCACCAACAAATATGCGGAGGGCTACCCCGGCAAGCGTTATTACGGCGGCTGCGAGTTCACCGACGTGGTCGAGAATCTGGCCCGCGAACGAGCCAAGAAACTTTTTGGCGCAGAGAACGCCAACGTGCAGCCGCACTCCGGATCGCAGGCCAATCAGGCAGCCTACGCATCCATCCTCCAGCCCGGCGGCACGATTCTCGGTTTAAATCTCGCCCACGGCGGCCATCTCACCCACGGACATCATCTGAATTTCTCGGGCAAGACCTACAAAGTAATTCCGTATGGTGTAACTAAAGAATCCGAAACCATCGACTACGACGAACTCGAACGCATCGCGACCGCGGAGCGACCGAAGCTGATTATCGGCGGTGGCAGTGCCTATCCGCGCATCATCGATTTTGCTCGCATGCGCCAGATCGCCGACAAAGTTGGCGCGCTCTATCTCGTCGATATGGCCCACTTCTCCGGACTGGTTGCCGGCGGCGCGCATCCCAGCCCCGTGCCGCACGCGCATATCGTAACTTCCACCACGCACAAAACGCTGCGCGGCCCGCGCTCCGGCATGATCCTGAGCAAGCAGGAATTCGCCGCAGCCATCGACAAAGTCGTTTTCCCCGGAATGCAAGGCGGCCCGCTCGTCCACATCATCGCCGCCAAGGCAGTTTGCTTTCTTGAAGCATCGCAGCCCAGCTTCCGCGACTACGCGCAGCAAGTCGTCGCCAACGCCAAGGTCATGGCCGAGACGCTCGCCGCTGACGGCTATCGCATCGTTTCCGGCGGGACCGATACCCACCTCATGCTGGTCGACGTCTTCGCCAAAGGAATGTTAGGCAGCGAAGCGGAAAAAGCTCTCGGCGAGGCCGGAATCACCGTCAACAAGAACGCGATTCCATTCGATGTGAATCCTCCGATGAAGCCGAGTGGCATTCGCATTGGCACTCCGGCAGTGACCACGCGCGGCATGAAAGAAGCGGAGATGCGGCAGATTTCGCACTGGATCGCGGAAGCGCTCGATCATCGCGCCGACAATGCCGTGCTGGCGAAAATCCGTAAGCAGGTGCTGGGGCTGGCCGAGGAATTTCCGCTCTATGCCGAGCGCCGCGCGCAGGCATCGGCGGAAGTAAGAGGATGAAGCAAGAGGATAGCGCCTTTTTGCTTACCTATCCCTCGCGCTGCAGCAACACCACAGCGTTCGCAATTGCCGCATTCTCCGTCCCCATGCCTTCCGGCGTCTTGGCTTTGATCCCGACGCAATCCGGCGACACCCCGCACAACCCGGCAACGCGTTTGCGAATGGCGTCCGCATGCGGCCCAATCTTTGGAGCGGAGAGAATCAGCGTGGAATCGAGATTTACCAGTTCGTAGCCCGCAGCTTTGACGCGTCGCAACGCCTCGCCCAGAAATACTGCCGAGTCGGCGTTCTTCCATTGCGGGTCAGAAGGTGGAAACAGCGAACCAATATCAGGACCGGCAATCGCGCCCAGCAGCGCATCCGTGATGGCATGCAGCAGAACGTCGCCGTCGGAGTGCCCGCCCAGCCCGCTGTCATGCGTCAGCGTTACGCCTCCGATCTTCAGCGGAATGCCACGCTTGAATTCGTGCGAGTCCCAACCGTAGCCGATGCGTATTCCGGGTTTCATATTCGAGCTGTCATATTCCAGGTTTCACATTCCACGTTCACATTGCAGGTTTCAAGGGATGATCTCGTTCAGCAGCCGCCAGCTTCTCGCTACTCGCTAAAAGCCAAGCCTGAAGCTAGGAGCCGCCCTTCAAATAAAACTCCGCCAGTTCCATGTCCGCCGGCGTCGTGATCTTGAGATTCCTCGGCGATCCCATCACCACCACCACAGGCAATCCGGCGCGTTCTACCAGCGAGGCCTCGTCGGTACCGACAAAACCATCGGCCGCCGCATCATCGAAAGCTTTCTTCAGAATGTCGTAGCGAAATCCCTGCGGCGTTTGCGCCATAACCAGACTCGCCCGCGGAATCGTGGCCTTGATGAGCGCTCCATCCGCTGTGCGCTCCACCTGCTTCACCGTGTCCACCGCGGGCCAGCCGGCAATGGCCGATCCATGCCGTTGCGCTGCATCGATCACATTCGCAATAATTTCCTGCGTAACAAATGGACGAACCGCATCATGCACCAGAATGATGTCGTCCGGCTCAGCCGAGGCGAGCGCGAGCGCGTTCGCCACCGAGTTCTGGCGATGCTCGCCGCCTTCGACCAACCGCAGGCGCTTCGTCAGAATTTCCGGGTAGGGTTTCTCGAAATGCGTCCGAAAGTCGGCCATCTCATCTTTGCGCAGCGCGATAATAATTTCGTCGACCGCGGGGGCAGCCGCAAACTTACGCAGCGTGTGAATCAGAATGGGCACGCCGTCCAGTTGCTGGAATTGCTTGCTGGGCGCTTTCTTCTTGGACTTTGCCGCCGCTGGCGAAGCCATGCGCGTGCCTAATCCAGCCGCCGGAATGATGACAACTACCTTCATGGGGGCGACTAGTATAGTACAGGTTTTTAGGGAGTTCAGTGACCGTGCGCGCGGCCACGGCGAAATTGAACGTGAGCGCCTTGCAGACCGTTCCGGGAAGATGGTTCGGCTCCCCAAAAAGGCAGCTTAAAAAAAGGCGAAGCCGAATCTCGCCGGCTTCGCCCGATTGCAATATTCCGTCGCTTATTTCGCAGTGGACGCTATTACGGCAGACTGGTCAGCGATCCCTGCTGTTGAATTGGGCCCAGGAAGATACTGTAATCATCTTCGTTCAGCCAGAATAGTTGCCCGCCACTCGCCTGATAAATGACCACATCGAAATCGATGGGGTCTTGTGCAACCGTCAAAATGAGTGGGTTCTCAGTTTCATTCTCAGTCATTAGAGTGTAGCGGCCCGTGGTCGATTCGTTCGAATCCGGCAAGGGATTTCCCGTCAATGTAGCTGTACTCTCGATGGCTGTACCGTCCTCTTCGAACACAAATCCATCCGGTGCGCTGATAAGTCCCGAACCGTTGAACGTTCCGGCAGTCATCGTCGCCTGGCCCGCCACATCGAACTCGCAGAAGTCACAGAAGTACTCCTGCGCGCCATAGGCGTAACTGCCCGTGAAGTTGGCAGTTGTGGTGTCAGTTTGCGGAACCATGATTCCAGTTCCGGGGATGGCATCATCGAGATCGACAATGAGAGCGCCACCGCCGCCGGTTGAATTGTTGGGATCGCTGAGATTCAGCGATGGATCGGTCACGTATACGCCCAGATTGGCGATGTTGAAATCCTCGTCTTCGGACAAAATCTGGAGATTCCCGTATCCGTTGTAAGTGGATTCATTGACCGCATTTGAGATGGAGTAAGTTCCCGAGATTGAAACGCCGCTTTGCACGTACCCCTGTTCATCTTCATCGGCGATTCCCGACTGATAAACGCCACCGGCTGGCGAGGTAATCTGCCCAGCCGCCGCATACAGGTTTCCGTGCGAGTTCGATTGCAGAGCGAAAACGGAGCTTGTGACCGATGTGTTGCTGTAGGTCGTGGAGCCCTGTCCAAATGCAGAGCCGAGGCCTGCATCGGTAGTATCCACATCGATAAGCCGAGCCACTTCCGCACCCACCACGTAGTAAACGATCGAGGTCGGCACACCTTCGCCCAGGCCGGTGATGTATCCGCGGCCATAAGAGTCGGGCGCTGAGATGGCAACTCCTTGGGGAAACAGGTTGCCAGTCGAGACTCCGTTTTCAGCATCGTTCTCGTCATACACGCCGCTGAAAGTCGACCCGTTGCTTCCCGTGGTGAACACTCCACCAAATGCGACCGGTTCATAGTCCGGATCCATTCCGTTCATCGCGAAGGCGTAACTGCCGTTAAGCTGGTTCGGCAGAGTCTGCAGATCGAGGCTTCCGCTCGACGTTGCTGTGCCATCGTACTGAACGATCAGGGCATGTTTCTGGTTCACAAACTGGACGCCGAAGGTTTCAACGCCATTGACGCCAATGTTGGGATTGTTCGTGGTAAGGGTAAGCGTGCCCTGGCCATTCGTAAGCACAAGCGCGGCTTTCGTCGCCTGAATCGTGTCAGGAGTGGGAGTGGCGCCCGCATCGCCCGGCGAAGTGTTTCCCGCGCCGTCGTTGAAGTCCTGTTCACCGCCCACAACGTTGCCCTGGTTATCGATCGCTACTGAACCGGCAATCGCGTAGTAATAAGGGCCGCTACCTTGCGGATTGCTCATTTCCAACCCGCTTACTGAGTACGAATAGACCGGGGTGGTCGGAGTTGAACCGCAACCCGCCAGGAAGGCCATGGCCAGGCAAACGAAAACAAGAATACCAATTTGTGCTTTGTGGTTCACAGTCCACCTCCGGCGGTCTTGCGGCTCAAACGCTCGCGCGCTTCGGGGGACAACGGAACCCCGCGTTGATTGCGGATGGCATAGCTTTCGCCATTGACCTTCACAATGCGGGTCAGAAAGACTGGTTTGTTCTTGATCGACTTCAGCACGCCGGTTACTTCGACCTGCTGACCAGCAACGACCGAGACGGCCCTTTTACCTTGCAGGCCGAAGCTTCCTAGACTTGCGTCGATCGATCCCCCGCCGGTTGACAGCAGCAAGTGGGACCCCATCAGCATTCCCCGGTTGGGCTTGGCAAGAACGCCTGAAACTGTTGCATTGAAGGTGACTTCTTTACTTATGTCGTAACTGAGTGATCCCGCCGGTTTCGCGACCGTCTCCGCCCGTAGCGGTGACAGGATCAAAGCAAAATAGACTAGGGCGCAAATGGACAGCGCCGTAAATAACCGTTTCATCAAGAATCTCCTGACTTGAGGTGCGAGAGTTCTCCGAATGGAGATGACCCGTAGTGCAGAGATTATTAGGGGCAGTGCCCTTAACCAACACGAATCAGCAGCCGGAGGTTACGGTGGTGTTACCGAAGACCAAAGAAATTGCAAGGCCCGAGAATCGTAGGAAGTAAATTCCCGGAACTAATCGCAGGAAGCGAATCCTGGAAAGTGAATTTGAATTGCAGTAACTAAGTCCGCCTAGTCTGCGGCCCGTTCTCCAACCGCAGAAATTGTTTTCTTAGCCGGATCCGAAACCGGCGCAGTGGTCCCGCTCACCGGCCCACCGGAAGCTGGTGTCGGCGATGCTCCCTTGGAGTCGTGGCGACTGCTCGTGCGTTCATCCCACTTGCCAAAGATCATCTTGCCTGCGGTGGTTTGCAACACCGACGTCACCGAGATATCGATCGTCTTGCCGATCATCTTCCGCGCATTGTCAATCACAACCATCGTGCCGTCATCGAGATAGGCGACGCCCTGGTTATATTCTTTCCCCTCTTTCAAAATGAAGACCCGCATGATCTCGCCCGGCAGAACAATCGGCTTGAGCGAGTTCGCCAGTTCGTTGATGTTGAGCACGGCCACGCCCTGTAACTGGGCGACTTTATTCAGATTGAAATCGTTGGTAAGAATCTTGCCCTCATACAGCTTGGCTAGTTCGATGAGCTTCAGATCAACTTCCCGAACGCTGGGAAAGTCGTCTTCAACGATCTGGATCTGCACTGAAGCGGTTTTCTGCAAGCGCTGCAGAATATCGAGCCCGCGGCGTCCGCGATTGCGTTTGAGCGAGTCGGCCGAATCGGCCACCAGTTGCAATTCCCGCAGAACGAATTGAGGAATCACAATCAGGCCGTCGAGAAAGCCAGTCTCGGCTATGTCGGCGATACGGCCGTCGATAATGACGCTGGTATCGAGGATCTTATAGCTCTTCTTGCCCGTCCGCTCGCCGCCAAAGACGCCGCCGAGGGCCGCCAGATTCAGCAGGTCTCCCTTGTTCGCGCCCACCGCCAATCCCACATAAGCCATGATCACCATGACCATGATCTGCAGAAAACTTTGCGTCGGGCTCGCCGGAATGCTGTTGCGAATGACCAGCGCGAAAAGATAAGCGCCAAAGATGCCGAGTACGCTGCCAATAGCGGCCCCGATCAGGCGCTTCAAACTCACGGCGCGAAGCCGCCACTCGAACACAATGATGGCCGAGCCGATCAGCAGACCGACCGCTGCAGCAAAACTTGCAGGCAGGTTAAACGGACGAATGAGAAAGCAGATAACGCCGACAATAAAGATCAGCAGAATGCGTATGAGAACGACGTCCACGAGCAATACCTCTCTCGGGGAAGGCTGCCGCGTTAAGCGTTTCCCACCCCTGCCGGCCGTGAGGGCAAGATAGTATAAAGCCCGGTGCCAGCCTCTATTTCGCGGAACGGTATGAGATAAATGTGCTCCGCGCCCGGCCCTAGCCGAGTTACAGCAATAAGTAACGGGAGCAGTATATACCCGGTTGGGAGCCGGAGCCAGCCTTTAGCGTGGGCTTTGGCGGTTGGCCCTCGGCACAATTCCTGATGGCCTTCACGCAGCCTGCATCTCCCTTACATCCCGTCGTAGTTCGGCCCTCCGCCGCCCTCGGGTGGTACCCAGGTGATGATCTGGTAGGGGTCCTGAATGTCGCAGGTCTTACAGTGCACGCAGTTAGCCGGATTCAAACTGATCCGCTTGCCATGTGGCGCTGTCGAGTCCTCCAACATCTCATAAACGTTCGCCGGGCAGAAATTTTGGCATGGACTCGCAAACTCTTTCACACAGCGCTCATTGCAGATATTTGTGTCCTGAATCAGCAAATGCGACGGCTGGTCTTCTTCATGCTTGGTGCCGGAGTGGTAGAGGTCGGTCAGTTTGTCGAATGTGAGCTTGCCATCGCCTTTCGCCGGACCGAGCAGATGCGCTTCCGCGCCACCGTCAGCGGGCAGCTTCGCTACCGGCTCCAGCTTCTCGTAACCCGGATGCGACGGTAGCCGGTCGCGCAGTCCGCCGGGAAAAATATCCTGCAGCACGGTGTTGAACATGCCCGCAACCATGCCCTTTTCGAATCCTTGATGGAAGTTGCGCACCGGCCACAGTTCATCGTGAATCCAGCTGGTTTCGACGCGGCGCTGCAACTTGCCGAGCGTTGCGGCCGACGCATCCGATTTCACCAGCGCTTCAAATGCCGTCTCCGCTGCCAGCATTCCGCTCTTGATGGCGAGATGAATTCCCTTGAGCCGCGCCGAGTTAAGAAAGCCCGCTGAGTCGCCCACAATCATCCAACCGTCGCCGCCCAGTGGCGGCATCGACCACCACCCGCCATACGGCAACGACTTCGCGCCATAGCGGATCATCTTTCCGCCCGCCAGCAACTTCGAAATCATCGGATGCTGCTTGAACGTCTGCAACACATGCTGCGGATCAAGCCGCGGGTCGCGATAATCAAGTCCGGTAACAAAGCCGAGGGAGACCGTCGTCGCCTTCGCGCCATCCTCCTTCACCCCGTAAATCCACGCGCCGCCATATTCCTGCGTGGTCAGCGGATAACCCATCGTGTAAATGACTTCGCCCGCCTCAATGCGTCCCGATGGGACTTCCCACAGTTCTTTCACGCCCACGCCATAGGTCTGTGGGTTGCGATCCTTCATCAGATCGAACTTCTGGATGAGTTGTTTGGTCAGCGATCCGCGCGTGCCTTCAGCCAGAACCACTACCTTCGCTTTAATGTCGTAGCCGGGCTCGAAATTTGATTTCGGCTGGTTCTGCTTATCGACTCCCTTATCGTCTGTGCGCACTCCCGCTACGCGATCACCGTCGTAAAGCAAATCCGATCCCGCAAAGCCCGAAAAAATCGTAATCCCCGACTCTTCCACTTTCCCCGCCAGCCATTTCACAAATCGATTGATCGAGATCACATAGTTGCCATGGTCCTGCAGCGGCGGAGGCGTCAACGGAAGCCGGTAATGTCCTTTTTGGGTAAGAAAGTAAACCGCATCTTTGTGCACGACCGCGTCCAGCGGCGCTTCACTCTCGAATCCCGGCAGAAGCTCTTTCATCGAACGAGGATCGAGCAACGCGCCAGAAAGGCAATGTTGCCCCGCTTCCCGAGCTTTCTCCAGCACATAGATATTTTCTTTGCTGAGGAGGGATTCGGGATGTCGCCGGTTGTGATCATCAATCAACTGTGAAAGCCGCAGCGCGCAGGCCATGCCCGCCGGTCCGCCGCCGACGATAACCACATCGGCCGGCATTTCAGGATGCTCAACATCGGGGATAGGTTTGCGGAAGATCAGCATTTAGCACTTAGCCTTAGCACTCAGCTTTTCGCACTGAAAACTCTCCATGATACGGGAAACTGCATCGGCGGCATACTGCTCGTCGCGAACATGATTAGAGTGGCGATGATGCGGGCTGTGCCTGTCACTCGGCTGCCAACCGTGTGTTCCGCGTCTCTGGCATCAAGAAATGGAGAATGGCGAACGCTGCTAAGGCCACTCCCGCGAGGAAGAGAAAGCCGGCGCGGAAACTCACGCGGTGCACGATACTCCCGGCGATGAGCTGGCTCAGAGCCGCGCCGATACCGACCGCGGTAGTAATCGCTCCCAGCGTGAGGTTGAATCGGCCGGTACCGCGCGTCAGATCGGCAATCACGAGCACGGATACGACCCCGAAAATTCCCGCCCCGATGCCGTCCATGATCTGAATGCCCACAAGCAATGCCGCATTGGACGTAAGAGTGTAAAGGACGCCACGAATCGGAAGCACGGCGAACGCGATCAGCAGGACTGGCTTTCGACCCCAGGTTCCGGCCATGCGTCCCGACCAGGACGCAATCAGCGTCACGACGAGCTGGGTCGTTACCACACAGGCTGACATGAAGAGCATCGAGCTTCGTCCCCGGCCCTGGGCCAGCATCTCGCCGAGTAGCGGCAGCATCGCTGCATTCGCAAAATGGAACATCACGGCACAGACCAGGAAGACCACCAGCGGGCGATCCCGAAAGAGCACTGGGACGCCTTCCGCTTTGCCACCTTTTTCGCCGTCACTTGCACCGCGAGCGAGTTCATAGTCAATCTCGCCGGGCCGGATCAGAAGCAGAACTAGGATCGTGGGGACCGCGAACGCCGCGACGAAGAAAAAGATGCTGCGATTGGAAACGAAGTAGCCAAGCAAGCCCATGGACACGGCGGCGACAACATTGCCTGCCGAGTTGAACGTCTGGTTGCGGCCCTGGCGGAGGTCGAAGGCGGCACGTCCGACGATCCCGAGCGACATGGCGCAGATGGCTGGGATGAAGACGCTGGACGTGCTTCCGATCAAGACTTGTGCCGTCATGACAGGCCAGAAGGATGGAAACAAAACGATCAGCAGAGCCCCAGCAGCCAGTGCGGCCACGGCCGCACCCACCAGCGTTCGCTTCGATCGCAGGAAATCAACAAACCCGCCCGCCGGCGTTTGCGACAGGATTCCTGCGATGCCCCCGACCGTAAGGGCGAGCCCGACCCGTTCTTCATTCCATTTGTAGCCGGCAAGATAGATCGCGAGAAAGGGCCCCACCCGCGTCTGCACGTCGGCGAGGAGAAAATTAAGCCAATCGAGGCCCCGCAGTGTTCGCGGCGAGGGGGAGCGTTTTGCCAGCCTCACCATTTCTTGAAAATGACCGCGACCGCGCCAATGATCATGACAAATCCCACCAGGTAGTTCCACTTCAGCGGTTCACCAAGATATAGGACCGAGAAAACTGAAAACACGGTCAGCGTGATGACCTCCTGAATCGTCTTCAATTGCGCCGCGGTGAACTCGTAGGAACCGATGCGATTGGCGGGCACTTGAAAACAATATTCCGCGAAGGCGATGAGCCAACTTATGACAATCACCTTGAACAGCGGCACGTCGCGATACTTCAGATGTCCGTACCAGGCGAAGGTCATGAAGATATTGGAGAGAGTCAGCAGCAGAATCGTGGTCATGGCGACATTTTGCCCGATATTGGGCTCCGGTAACAGTCGCTGAGCTATGGGAGCCGAAACTATTGGAGTCCGAGCGACACCCGTAGTGCCCGGTCACGCAATTTGTTAGAGCCTGGTCTCCGCCATCGCCTCGCGAATCGCCTGCAACACTCCATCCATCTGCGCCGGCGTTCCAACCGTAATTCGAGCGCACCCTTCGCAGCCTGGGCTGGCCGACGAATCCCGGACAATAACTCCTCGCCGCTGCATCGCCTCCATGAACGCTTTCAATCCCGCGCCCACCTGTGCCAGCACAAAGTTCGTCTGGCTCGGCCAGAAGCGCAGTCCAAGTTCGCGGAACAAATCCTCCAGTCGCGCGCGCCCCTGCTTCACCTGCGCCACGTGTTCGCGGACGAAAGCCTGGTCCGCCAGTGCTTCTTCAAGACAAGCCAGCACCAGCGAATTCACATTAAACGGCAAGCCGAATCGCCGCAGAAACGAAATCTGCTCCGCCTCCCCGATCAGCACTCCCAGCCGCAAACCCGCCAGTCCATAGGCTTTTGAAAACGTGCGCCCGACAAAAAGATTAGAGTGCCGCGCCAATTCCGGGACCAGCGTCTCCCCGCAAAACTCGAAGTAGGCCTCGTCGATCACCACCGCCGCTTCTGGCGCCGCTTCCACAATCTGCAGCAAGTCTTCGCGCCGCGCCGCCAGCCCCGTCGGATTGTTCGGGTTCGCAATCGCGATCACTCGCGTGCGCGGCGAAATTCGCGCCAGAAGATCGGCAACCGGAAGCGCCAACTCTTCACCCGCTTGCACTCGCACCACTCGCGCGCCCAACCCGTCGCCCAGCACCGGATACATGACGAACGTCGGATCGGCAAACAGCAATTCATCGTTCCGGCCGAGATAAGTAGACTCGAGGTAACTAGAAAAGACCAGCGACAGCCCTTCGTCCATCCCGTTAGTCAGCAAAACCTGCTCAGGCGCAACTCCGAGGAAATCTGCCACCAGCCGCTCGCCAACTTCGCGTTCCGGATACAGCGACACGTCCCCCGCCGTGGCTGAGCGCAGTCGCGCCAGCACCCGCGGCGAGCATCCCGCCATGCTCTCGTTGAGATCGAGACTCAGTCCCGCGCGGCTCAAAATGGGCGAGCGGTACGGCTTCAGCTTGGCGATCAACTCTCGCGGCCTGAGCATAGATGCGGGGAAACGACGACGAAATGAGACTACCAGATGACATCGGCACAGGCGTGCGGCAACCGCAGCCCATTTCGTTGATCCTTCTTTGCTTATCCTCTTGGTTCATCCCTCGCCCCGCCACGCAAGTTTCACGGCCACAAAAATCACCGTGCAGATCGCGAAATCCACCACCAGCCCCCAGTCTTCCTGAAAGAGCCGGTGACGCGCCGGCGCCGGCAGGTGCGGCATCAGCAAATAATAGATCGCGTTGCCCGCCAGCACAGCCGCCAGCGCGTCGAGAAAGTTTTTCATCGTCTTGCTCTTCATCGTCTGCTTTGATTCTCCGGCCTTCATTTCTTCGGTCTGGGCTTCGCCCTGCTAACATTCCTTAAGATGCTGGAACCCTCCACTCCAGTGCAGTATGTAAAAGGCATCGGACCCCGCCTCGCCGAGGTGCTTGCCGCCAAAGGCATTGCGACCGTCGACGACCTCCTCCACTATTTGCCCTTCCGTTACGAAGACCGCCTGAACCCGCGTTCGGTCGCCGAACTCCGCGCCGGAGAAATGGCCACTGTGATCGCCGAAGTCCGCAATTCAGGACTGTTTCGCACCCGTCGCATGCCGATTTTCCAGCTCACCGTCGGTCAGGGACGCTCCAAATTGAAGTGTTTGTGGTTCAACGCCGCCTATCTGCAAGACCGCTTCCAGCCCGGACAAATGCTCGCGCTCTACGGCAAAGTTGAAGCCGACCGCGACGGCGGTCTCCAGATCATCCAGCCCCAGGTTGAGATTCTCGGCGACATCAACGAAGAAGGCGGTGCCGACGAAGCTGAAAAGAAAGCTGCCGCGTCGCTAGAAATCGGACGCATCGTTCCCATCTACGAATCCACCGGCCAGGGCAAACTTACGCCCCGCTGGTTTCGGCGCATCATTCGCTGGACGCTGGAAAATCTTGCCCCCGATCTTCCCGATCCCATCCCCGCCGCCGTCCGCGCTCATCTCAGCCTCACGTCTCCGCGAGAAGCCTTGTGGAAGATTCACTGGCCCGACGCTGGCGAAAGTTTCGCCGATCTGCAATCGTCTCGCACTGCGGCGCACATTCGCATGATTTTCGATGAACTCTTCTTCATCGAGCTCGGCCTCGAACTCAAACGCCGCGAGCAGAAAGCGCAAACCGGAATCGCTTTTCAGCTCACCGACGCCGTTCGCGCCGCCATCAAGAAGATACTGCCGTTCCATCCCACGGCCGCGCAAAAACGTGTGCTCAAGGAAATCGCCACCGACATGCAATTGCCCAGCCCCATGCGCCGCCTGCTGCAAGGCGACGTTGGATCGGGCAAAACCATCGTTGCCTTCCAGGCCGCCATTATCGCCATCGAAAACGGCTACCAGGTCGCCCTCATGGCGCCCACTGAAATCCTCGCCCAGCAGCATTATTTTTCTGCGCGCCAGATTCTCGAACGCGCCGGCTACCGCATCGTGCTTCTCACCGGCTCGCTCGAGGCCGGACGGAAACGCGACGTGCGCCGTCACATCGCGCAGGGCAATGCCCAACTGGTCATCGGCACGCACGCCCTGATTCAGGACCGCGTTGAATTTGAAAATCTCGGCCTCGTCGTGGTCGACGAGCAACACCGCTTCGGAGTCATGCAACGCCTGAAGCTGATGAAAAAATCCGACGAGGCTATGACGACTGTCGAGCTCGACGTGCTGGTCATGACCGCAACCCCCATCCCGCGCACCCTGGCCCTCACTCTCTACGGCGATCTTGACGTCTCGGTCCTCGACGAACTCCCGCCCGGACGCACCCCCGTCGTCACCCGCAGCGTTCCCGATGAGCGCGCCCCCGAGGTGTGGGAGTTCGTCCGCAAGCAGATCACCGCGGGACATCAGGCCTACGTGGTTTATCCCGTGATCGAAGAAAACGAAGAAAGGGAACTGAAGGCCGCGCAGCAAATGCACCGCCAGCTGCGGGAAAAGATTTTTCCCAGCCTGCATGTCGGCTTGCTGCACGGCCGTCTCGATGCGGATGAAAAAGAGCACATCATGCGCGAGTTTCAGCAGGGCAAAATCGAAATTCTGGTCGCGACCACGGTGATTGAAGTCGGCGTCGACGTTCCCAATGCGACCGTCATGGTGATCGAGCACGCCGACCGCTTCGGATTAGCGCAGCTTCACCAGCTCCGCGGACGCATCGGCCGCGGCGCGGCAAAATCCTATTGTGTGCTGATGCATGGCGGAAAGGTTTCCGAGGAAGGCGAACGCCGCCTCAACGCCATGGTGCAGTCGAACGACGGCTTTCAAATCGCCGAGCTCGACCTCGAACTCCGGGGCCCCGGAGAATTCTTCGGCACAAAGCAAGCAGGGATTCCGAGTTTCCGCGTGGCAAACATTATTCGCGATCGCCAGCTCCTCGAAGCCGCCAAACGCGAAGCCGCATTCGTCATCTCCGGGCCAAACGCGGGAATATCAAAAGACGAGATTGACCGTGCTCTACGAGAAATGCGGTCGCGCTGGGCGATGAGCTATGGGCTGGTAGAGGTCGGCTGACGCAGTTCGCCATCTGCTATCATCGCGCCAAGGGGCCAGTGAAGGGGGATTTACTCTACGAATCACCGGCCGCTAATCACGAGACACTATCCTTAAGGAGTTTTGATTTATGGATGCATCCGGTCTTCCTCTCGGCTCTCGCCGCAACGAAGATATCGCGCTCGACCTCATGAAATTCGTCGCCATGACCACCGGCTACGGCAAAACCGCTGGCGGCGGAGTCGGCTTCCAGGGCAGCGCTGCCGCCGCTAAGCCCGAAGATTACGCCGCACACCTGCTCGAACTCTACGGCCGATGCCTGCAATCCGTTGGTGGAAAGTAAGCGGGCAAGAAATAAGCGGAATCTCCAGGCTCTCGAAAATCGTGTCATCCTGAGCGCTGCGAAAGACCTCCGCATTCTTGGCCGCGCACTTTGCCGATTCCAAGTGCGTCTTATAGAATCAAGGGTTCGCCGGACTGTAGTTCAAGCCGCAATCGGGTTTCTTCCGCGTATTTCGGAATCATTATGAAAATTCATGAGTATCAAGGCAAAGCGGTTCTCAAAAAGTATGGAGTAACCGTGCCCCGTGGCGCGATGGCTACGACCCGCGAAGAAGCCGAAGCCGCGGCCAAAGAACTTTTCGCTGCTGGTGCAACCGGAGTTGTCGTTAAAGCGCAGATCCATGCCGGCGGCCGCGGCAAAGGTGGTGGAGTAAAAATCGCCAAGTCGGTCGAAGAAGCTGGCGAACTTGCCGCCAAAATGCTCGGCATGACGCTGATCACGCATCAAACCGGCCCCGAAGGCCGCATCGTGCGCCGCCTGCTCATCGAAGAAACCTTGCCCATCGAAAAGGAACTCTATCTCGGCATTCTGGTCGATCGTGGTGAGGGCAAGCCTGTCTTCATGGCGTCAGCCGCAGGTGGCATGGATATCGAGCAAGTCGCCGCCGAGCGCCCCGAAGCCATTCTCAAGCAATATATCGATCCCGGCATGGGCCTCGAACCGTTTCAGGCACGCAAGATTGCCTTCAGTCTTGGACTCAAACCCGAACAGATCAATCCCGCCGTCAAATTTCTCACCGGACTTTACCGCGCCTTTCTCGACACCGACGCGTCGCTCGTCGAAATTAATCCCTTCATCACTTGCACCGACGGACGCCTGTTCGCGCTTGATGCCAAGTTGACCTTTGACGACAACGCTCTCTTCCGTCATCCCGACCTCAAAGAGCTGCGCGACGTCACTGAAGAAGATCCGCTCGAAGTCGAGGCTTCGAAATACAACCTCAACTACATCAAGCTCGATGGCAGCGTAGGTTGCATGGTCAATGGAGCCGGCCTGGCCATGGCCACCATGGACATCATCAAATACGCCGGAGGAATGCCCGCCAACTTTCTCGATGTAGGCGGTGGCGCAAATTCCGAGCAAGTCGCTCACGCCTTTGAAATTCTGCTGAGCGACAAAAGCGTCCGCGCTGTGCTCATCAATATTTTCGGAGGCATTCTGCGCGTGGATACGCTGGCCGCGGGAGTCGTCGAAGCGGCCAGAAAGACGAATCTTCAACTGCCCGTAGTGTTGCGGTTAGAAGGCACGAACGTTCAGGAAGGAAAGAAAATCCTGATGGAGTCGGGCCTGAACTTCGTCGTCGCGGAAACCATGAAAGACGCAGCCGACAAAGTTGTCGCCGCCGCGAGAGCCTAGCGCAAGCCGCCAACGACAAACGACCATTGACTAACGGCCCGCGCCAATTAACTGCCGACGATGGACTAAATGCCCAATGCTAATGCCCAATGACTAACGACCAATGACGGATTTTTGAGAGCGAGCAATTATGGCAATTCTGGTAGACAAGCGAACGCGATTGATCGTGCAAGGCCTCACCGGACGCGAAGGCACTTTCCACGCTAAAGCCTGCGCCGCCTACGGTACGCAGGTTGTCGGCGGAGTAACCCCCGGCAAAGGCGGCACCACGCACGAAGGCTGGCCGGTCTTCAACAGCGTGCAGGAAGCAGCCGACAAAACCGGCGCCAATGCCACGATAATTTTCGTGCCGCCGCCATTCGCAGCCGACGCCATTATGGAAGCGGCCGACGCCGAAATCGAACTCATCGTCTGCATCACCGAAGGTATTCCAACGCTCGACATGGTTCGCGCCTGGGAGTTCCTGCAAAACCGTCGCTCGCGCCTCATCGGCCCCAACTGCCCCGGCATCATTTCGCCAGGCAAATGCAAAGTCGGCATCATGCCCGCGTCGATTCACAAAGAAGGCAACATCGGAATCGTCTCGCGCTCCGGCACGCTGACATACGAGGCCGTGCATCAGCTCACGCAGCGCGGAATCGGGCAATCGACGGCCATCGGCATCGGCGGCGATCCCATCATTGGCACTAACTTTGTCGACGCACTTGACCTGTTCAATCGCGATCCGCAAACCGAAGCCGTCATCATGATCGGAGAAATTGGCGGCAATGCCGAAGAGACCGCCGCCGAGTTCGTCAAAACTCACATGAAAAAGCCAGTCGTCGGATTCATCGCCGGCCAGACCGCGCCTCCCGGCCGCCGCATGGGCCATGCCGGAGCCATCATCTCCGGCGGCAAAGGCACGGCCGCCGAAAAGATTGCCGCCATGGAAGCGGCTGGCATCAGAGTAGCAAAATCTCCCGCCGACATGGGAGAAACCCTCGCCGCCGCGCTGGGCGCTGGAGTCCGCTGACTAAGTTTTTTGGGGGGATGGACGTCTTTCGGTAGCGCAGAATTTCGCATCGTGAATATCTGGCACCGTTCAGGACGACAAGTTTAGGGTTTCAAGCTAACGACTAACGACCGAGGACTAACGACGATTCATGAAAACACTGCAACGTACCCTGACCATCATCAAACCCGACGCGGTGAAGAAAAACGCTGTCGGAGACATCATCGAGCAGTTCGAGAAGAACGGCTTCCGCATTCTGGCCATGAAGATGCTTGAAATTTCACAGCATCAAGCGGAGCAGTTCTATGCCGTCCACGCCAGCCGCCCGTTTTATCACTCGCTCACGGTTTTCATGTCGAGCGGACCGATCGTCGCATTAGCGCTGGAAAAAGAAAATGCCATCGCCGATTTGCGCAAGCTGATGGGCGCAACCAATCCGGCCAGTGCCGAAGAGGGCACCATCCGCAAGAAATGGGCCACCAATATCGAGCACAATGCGATCCACGGCTCCGACGCGGACGACACCGCCCGCTTCGAGTTAAGTTTCTTTTTTGCTGGATACGAACTGGCGCAGTAGGAGCCGTCCCCGGTTCTCGTTCTTGGTTCCCAGTTCTCAGTACAACTGAGCTGATATGGTTTTCTGAGAACCGGGAACTAAGAACTCAAAGAGTCAGCCCAGCGGCTCAAACAAATGTCCTTCGGTGCGCTCGGCGATCTTGGGCAGATCTTTTTTCGCCATCTGCATGAAGTGGGGCGTCGTGCGATGCAATTCCAGCGCGGCGTCATCCTTATACTGCTCGTAGATGAAGAACCGGCGCGGATCAGTCTTGTGCTTATGCACCTGATACATGATGCAACCCGGTTCTTTGCGCGATTCGGGTGTAAGTTTTTCGAAGATCGCGGCCACTTCAGACTCGCGTCCAATTTTTGCTATCCAGGTAACAGCCAGCACCACCATCCGTCGCTCCGTTCTTGATAGTCCTGAAAAAGATACTCCTGAAAACGATAGTCCTGAAAATGACCGCCTTGAAAATCACCGCCCCAAGAATTTTGTCTGATTTCGACCTCAACCGCTAAATCTAACTCAGTCTCATCGCGCTCATAAACTCCGGCACCAGAATCGTCTGCTCCCGGTCCGGCCCCGTGGAAATCATTCCCACCCGCGCTCCGGTTTCATTTTCGATAAAGGTCATGTATTCGCGCGCCGCCTTGGGCAAGTCCTCCAGCGTGCGAATCGATTGCGTCGGGGTCGCCCATCCCGGCATGTTGCGGTAGATGCATTCAAGTTTTTCATAGCCACATGCCTGTGCCGGGATTTCATCCGTCGCCTTGCCGTCCACCTTATACCCCACGCACACCGGAATCTCCGTCAGGTGATCGAGCACATCCAGCTTCGTTACCACCAGCCATGAGATGCCGTTAATCATGCCAGCGTAGCGAAGCAGAGGCAAATCCAGCCAGCCCGTGCGCCGCGGACGCCCCGTCACCGCGCCGTATTCATTCCCGCGCTTGCGCAGGTCTTCGCCTTCCGCCCCGAGCAACTCGGTTGGGAACGGACCTCCGCCCACACGCGTGCAATAAGCCTTGGTGATGCCAATCACCGTGTCAATCGAAGTCGGAGGAACGCCCGTGCCCGTTGCCGCCCCGCCCGAAGTCGCGCTCGAAGACGTCACGAAGGGATAGGTACCGTGATCAATATCGAGCATAGTGCCTTGCGCACCTTCAAATACGATCGACTTGCCCTCGGCGAGAGCGCGGTTCAACAACAACGCAGTATCGCGGACGAACGGAGCGAGTTGTGTGGCAGCTTCCGCGTATTCGCGGAACATTTTGTCGGCGTCCAGAGGTTCGGAGTTAAAAAGCGCGTGTGCGATCATATTTTTTTCGCGGCAGGCATTCTCAATATGAGTTCGCAACAATTGCCGATCCAGCAGATCGGCGACGCGCAGTCCGCGCCGCCCCATTTTGTCTTCGTAGGCGGGCCCGATGCCACGTGACGTAGTCCCAATCTTCACCCGCCCCGGAGCGTTCTCCGATCCCAGCTCCATCATGCGATGGTAGGGAAGAATGACCTGCGCGCGATTGGAGACGAAAAGATTGCCGTCCACTTTGACGCCCGCAGCACGCAGCGATGCGACCTCTTTCAGAAAAGCCAGAGGATCGATGACCACGCCATTGCCGACCACGCTGGTGCACTCCGGCCGTAGTACTCCCCCCGGAACCAGTTGCAGAATAAATTTCTTGCCATCGATGATGACGGTATGTCCGGCATTGTGTCCGCCGGCGTAGCGCGCCACCACCGAAAAAGTCCGCGTGAGTACATCGACAATCTTCCCCTTGCCCTCGTCGCCCCACTGCGCGCCGACGATGACCGCGGTCCTGCCCCTGTTGCCGTTACTTCTGCTCAACCCGAACTCCAAGCTGAAAGGTCATGCTCTTACTCTCAAAGATCATACTTTGATGATTGCCCTTTTTTGATTGCCCCTGGGATCGCACACACGGATTGCGCCGCTGCTGCTCGATAGACTGGAAAACTGGGAAGACCGGCGGTACTTGGTGTGTACGTTGTAGCATACCGAATCGGCCTGTGGACGGGCAAACCAGAAATGACTGATACAACAATGCCTAGCCACGGCCAACCTGAAATGTCGCAGCCCAGATCTTTGTGCGAATCTTGTTTTAGGCTCCGGAGTATAAACAGCGTGCATTCAGTAGCTTATTCAGTGATATGGAATTGATCGAATCGTGATTTGCGACGTTCCCTGTCTCTGGTGTCTAGTGTGGCCGGTGCGAAAGCGATATCAAAACCCGTACCAGGGGTGACCCGCATGAAACGGAATATCCGTGTTGCCATATCTTTGGCGCTGCTATCAAGCTTCGTCTGCGCAGCAAAGGGGCATCCAGTCCCGGCTTATACCTTCACTTGTATTGGAAGCCAGGAGGTCGGTCCCTGTCCCAACGGTGCCCGTCCCTACACCATCCTTCAGGGTTCCAACGGCAATTTTTACGGCACCGCCGTGCTCTCTGAGATAGGGCCGTCAAGCTCCGGGGGAACGGTATTTTCCCTCACGCGTAAGAAAGTGTTTACCGTGCTCTACACTTTTCTTCCCGGACCGCAGAACAACTACCCAAACGGCGCTGGCCCGGGCCTGATGATTCAAGGCCCTGACGGCATGCTCTACGGCTCCGCCCCGGCCGGGGGCATCAATAACCATGGGTCCCTGTTCCGAGTGAATACGGACGGATCCGGCTTCCAGGTTCTCCATCTGTTCTGCTCCGAGCCGAACTGCGCCGACGGCGATTATCCCACCGCTTTGGTGGTGGGAGCGGACGGCAATTTGTATGGCACAACCATTTACGGAGGGACTGGCCAGACGGGCAGCTGTACCGGAGGCGCGTGCGGCGCAATCTTCCAGGTCATTCCGTCGTCCGGGGACTATAACGTTGTTTTCAGCTTCACTGACCCGCAAACACAAGGCTTAAACCCAACCAGTCTAATCCTGGGACCCAACGGATCACTCTATGGGGATTCCGGACCCTTCTTGTTTGAATTCACTCCGTCCTCGAATGCCTTCCAGGTCACGGATTTTCCCCTTGTCGACGGCATCCCTGCTGTCGGAAATCCCGCGGCTGTCGGCCCTAACGGCAACATCTACGGCTTGTACTCCGTCTACGGAATTAACGGCGAAGGAGTTTTCGAGTTTGACGTGAATGGTGAGCAAGGAAACGATGTGCAGCTGTTTCCGTTCTACAACACCATCCCCGACGGTGGCACTCCAGAACAAGTGATACTCGGGAGCGATGGCAACCTCTGGGTTTGCGATTACAGCGGCAGCACCGGCTACGGAGACATCATCTCGTTGTCGACATCGGACGGGACGTTGCTCCAGAGTTTTACACCCTTCAAACCCTCGGCTAAGGTTGGCGCTTATCCTTTCGGGATCACCCAGGCCTCAGATGGAGTTTTGTGGGGATCGACTTTCGATTTCGGGATTGCTCCCAAAGGCGATTTTGCCGGCGGTACGGTATACAGCCTCAAAGCTGGCTTGCCGCCGCGCTAAGAAACATCGCCAATACGCTTTGCTTCCACACGCTGGTATGCTGATCGTCTATCCTGACGCATGCCCGAACTCCCCGAAGTCGAAACCATCGCGCGCGGCCTCGATAAGCGTACCACCGGAGATTCCATCGAATCGGTTTGGATCGGTTCGCGGAAGCAACCACTCAAATCGCCGCCTGGCTTGATCGCCTCGACCCTCGAGGGCAAGCGAATCGTCCGCGTGCACCGCGCCGGCAAGCACATTGTGATCGATCTTGAGAGCTTCGCGAGCGCAACGGCCTCATCGCTGGCACACAAAGGTAAACGCCAAGACAATCGCCGAAGCAAACGCAGTCGCCCGCCAGGGCCACAGACCGCGCAGTGGATCGTCCACCTCGGCATGACCGGTCGCCTCGTCGTTTGCGATCCTGCCGACGAAGTCGTCAACCACACTCACCTGATCGCCAAGCTCGCTTCAGGACGCGAACTCCGCTTCATCGATCCCCGAATGTTTGGCAAGCTCAGCGTTCATCCTCAATCCGAATCCGGCGGCTTCGATCCCGGCGGCATCGAACCGCTGGAGGTGAGCGCGGACCAATTCTCCGAACTGTTTCGCGGACGCAGGACTCCCATCAAGAGCGCGCTGCTGAACCAGAAACTTCTGCGCGGCGTGGGCAACATCTACGCCGATGAATCTCTGTTTCGCGCTGGCATCCGTCCGCGACGGCGAGCCGCGACGATTACGCGCGAGTGGTTGCACAAATTGCACGCCGCTGTTCAGGAAGTTCTGCGCGAGGCGATCGCCCTGGGCGGGTCGTCGATCTCCGATTACGTCGATGCCGATGGAGAAGAAGGATTCTTCCAGCTCCAACACCGCGTTTACGGACGTGAAGCAGAGCCGTGCCTGGTATGCGGGGCGGCGATCCGGCGGGTTGTGCTTGGCGGGCGCAGCAGCCATTATTGTCCAAATTGTCAAAAATAGCCCTAGTAGAACGATTTAATAGTGTTGACGGATGGACTCCCCGGCCTGTAAAAAAGGGAGAGCCTTACGCCCCTGGGAATGAAGCATGGAAGCGTTGAATCTGCCATAGGGACACAGTCGTTAATCGGACGGGTCGTTAATTGGTCAAGTCCGTCATCGGTGAAGAGATTCTATGAATAAACTGGCCATTGGAGTGGACCTCGGCGGCACCAACCTGCGCATCGCTGCCGTGGACGATCAGGGCAAGCTGGTCGAAAAAGTTACCCTCGGCACCCAGGTTTCCCTCGGACGCGATCACGTGATCGGCGAGATGTGCAACGCCATCCAGAGTATGTCCGACAAATATAAAAGCTCAGCCGCGCTGCTCGGAATTGGCATCGGCGTGCCTGGGATTATCGACATGCAGACCGGGCTGGTGCGCGAATCTCCCAACCTGCCCGACTGGGTCGACTATCCCGCGCGCGCGGCGGTCGAGCAGCGCCTCAAGACCGTGGTCATCCTCGAAAACGACGCCAACGTCGCCGCCCTCGGAGAAAAATGGCTGGGTGCAGCCAAAGATTTCTCCGACATGGCGATGCTGACCTTGGGAACTGGCGTTGGTGGCGGCATTGTGTTGGGCGGCAAAATCTGGCGCGGCGCGAACGGCATGGCCGGCGAACTGGGACACTCTACAGTTGAGCCCGACGGACATCTTTGCGGCTGCGGCAACCACGGATGCCTGGAGCAGTACGCTTCCGCGACCGCGATGGTGCGCCTGGCGCGGGAAGCGATCGCGAAGGGAGACGCGCCGGCGTTGGCGCGTGCCATCCAATCCGACCCCGAGTTCAGCGCGAAATCGATTTACAATCTCGCCATCCAGGGCGATGAAGCTGCGCGGCGCATTTTCCGCTACGTCGGCCGTTGTCTCGGCATTGTGCTGTCGACCATGGTCAATTCGCTGAACCTGCCGATTTATGTGATCGGCGGCGGTGCGTCGAGCGCGTGGGAAGCTTTTTCGCCATCGATCTTCGAAGAGTTGCGCCTGCGTTCGTTCGTCTACGCGGCCACCGCGCCCGACGATCCTCTTGCTAAGCATGAAGGCGCTTCCGCTCACGTGAAGCCCGGCCCCGGACCGAAAACCATCATCACGCGCGCGCTGCTCGGGAGCGATGCCGGACTCTACGGTGCCGCACGCCTTCCCATGCTTACAGATAAATGATTGTCGATATCGGCAATCATTGAGATGAGTACAGGCGCGAAGGGTTAGGCTGACCCGCGGGCCGGCGGAATTCCCGCTGAACGCTTATGTTTTGGCGCGCCAAATTTGACCGCGCGCTTTACCTTACCGTGCGGCCTCGCACTGGTCCTCGTAGCCCGAGAAAATTTTGACGCAGGTATTGGACGCGACGCAGAAAAAGTCTTCGCCTGCGGCCGCTTCGGTAAAAGCGCCGGGCTCGGCAGGCTTGGCGGAAGTGTAAGTTTCGGCCCCGTCGCGGCGCTTTTCAATTTGGCAACTTCGAGCAAAGTCAGGTTGCGCCAATCTCCCGGCGGTACGTCCAGCCCCAGCGGACCATACTGCACGCGGCGAATCTTCTCCACGTGATGTCCGACCTCTTCAAACATTTTTCGCACCTGGCGATTGCGGCCTTCAATGATCGTCACTTCCAGCCAGGGGTTGTCGCCTTCGCGAATCAGCCGAATTTTTGCCGGAGCCGTCCGCACCCGGCGTCCACCTTTTTCGGCGATGGAAACTCCGCGCCGCAATTTGTCTAACTTGATTTCATCGGGTTGCCCTGCAACCTTCACCACATACGTCTTCGGCACATTCGAAGACGCTTTCATCAGCGCGTTGGCCAGAGCCCCGTCGTTGGTCATCAGCAGCAAGCCCTCGCTCGCCCAGTCGAGACGCCCCACCGGATACACGCGGCCCTTCACCTTTTGTACCAGGTCCATCACCGTCGGCCGTTTCTTCTCATCACTCACCGTGGTCACGTATCCCTTGGGTTTGTTGAGCGCGATGTACGTATAACGCTCCGGACCTTGCAGCAGTTTGCCATTCACGCGAATGTGGTCGGTTTCGGGATCGGCCTTGCTCCCCAATTCCGTGACCACCTGGCCGTTCACAACCACCAGGCCCGAGGTAATCATTTCTTCGGCTTTGCGGCGGGAGGCGACTCCGGCAGCGGCAATAATCTTTTGCAGACGTTCGGCTGGCATGCCTACTCCGGAGTGCTGGTCGCTCGCGTTTCGATTTCTTCTTCGGCAGTTGTGTCAGAGTGAGGCTCTTCCACGCTTCTACGCGGCAAAACCTCATCGTCGTTCGTTCGCTCGCTGGGCAGCAAATCGCTCTGGAACGACTCCGCCAGCAGCTTTTCGAATTCTTCCATGCTCGGTAACTCGTGGATGTCCTTCAGTCCGAAGCGCAGCAAGAATTCTTTACTGGTTTTATAGAGAATCGGCCGTCCAATTACAGCCTTTCTGCCGGCCGTCGTAATCAGCTTGCGGTCGAGCAGCGTGGCAATGACTCCACCGGAATCTATGCCGCGAATCTCGCTGATCTCGGGCACCGTCACCGGCTGTTTGTAGGCAATGACCGCCAGAGTTTCGAGCGCAGGCAGCGACAGCCGGAACGGCGGTTTCAGGCTCTTGGCAAACGCCCGCACCACATCGTGCTGGTCGGGCTTGGTCGACATGCGGTATCCGCCGGCAACCTGGCGAATCTCAATGCCGTGCTCGGGCGATGAATAACTCGCGATCAGCTCCTCAAGAGTCGCGCGGATGCGCGATTTGATTTCCGCCGGCTCCACTCCTGGAGTTTCTGCGAGCAGCCCATCTTTCACCAGCGAATAAATCTGGTCGATCGAGATTGGCGTCTCCGCCGCGTAAATAATGGCTTCGAGTTGAGGTCTAAGACTCATGAATCAGTTCCCAGTTCTCGGTTGCAGTTCTCAGTTCTCAGTAAAACGCCGGCCGCGGATGGGCTTTTCTGAGAACTGAGAACTGGGAACTGAGAACTTTCTTTTTCACTTCCAATCATCGCGCACTGCGGCTTGCTCCGTCATTATTTCTTCAAAGTGAGTATGCTTGCGCACCAGCACTTCGCCGAAGACGTGGTCTTGCCTTACCTGAATCGCCTGCAACCGCACCAGTTCGAGCATTGCCAGAAACATGCAGACCAGCGCCGCGCGTGACGGCACCGTGCTCAGCATCTGCTTCAGGCGAATAGGACGATCTTCGAGCGCCAGCCGCCGGTGCAGGTACTGGATCATCTGGCCCACCGTCACCGTCTCTTCATCTACTGACAGCACCGGCCGCGTGCGGGCGCGGTCCAGAATCTGCTGAAAGGTTTTTACCAGGTCGATGACGTCGGCCGCGAGTTCAGGTTCGGTACCCTCCGCATCCATAAACTCGTGAATCGCGGGGTTGCTCAGCACTGCATCTTCAATCTGCTGCTTCTGCAAAAGCATCTGCGCCGCTGACTTGAACTTTTCGTGTTCCAGCAGCCGGTTCACCAGTTCGCTGCGCGGATCGTCGATAGCGTCTGCCGGAGCCAGCGGATCGCGCGGCAACAACATCTTCGACTTGATGTGGATCAGCACTGCGGCCATGTAAATGAACTCGGAAGCGACGTTCACGTCGAGCTCCTTGATCCGCTCGACATATGTCAGGTACTGCGCCGTGATCTTCGCTATGGGAATGTCGTAGATGTCGATGTCTTGCTTGCGGACCAGGTCGAGCAGCAGGTCAAGCGGTCCCTCATAGATTTCGCCGAATGAAATTGCGAATGGGAAGTCGCTGGCCTCGTCTTTCTTGCCGTTGCTCGATTTGGCCGCAGCAGCTTTGTTTTCCGTCTTGCTATCTATCGGCACCACCGGAGCCAGCACACGCGCCGACGATTCGTCCGACGCCTGTTCCGTTGTCTGAGATAGCGACGCTAATGGAGATACTTCTGTCATCTCTTCAAATCCTTTGCCGCCGCCCTGTCTTGTCCCGCGTAGTTCAATCCCCGTAGTCTAATCCCATCGAATCGCGAACCTCATCCATCGTGGCTCCAGCAATCTCACGTGCCTGCGCCGAACCCTTATTAAGGATATCCCAGACATCGCCGCGGCTGTCCTCGTATTTTTTGCGCCGCTCCTGCATCGGGTTAAGAATCTGCACCAGCGCATCGGCGACCCAGCTTTTGCACTCAATGCAGCCGATTCCCGCCGACCGGCAGCCTTCGTTGACCTTTGCCATCGTTTCCCGGCTGCTGAATATTTTGTGCAAGTCCCCCACCGGACACACGTCCGGGTTGCCGCGATCCGTACGTCGTATCCGAGCCGGATCGGTCACCATGGTCTTAAGTTTCTGCCGCACCACCGGTTCCGGATCGGTCAGCATGATCGCATTGTCATACGACTTTGACATTTTGCGTCCGTCGGTTCCCGGCAGCCGCGGAGAAGGCGTGAGCAGTGCTTGCGGCTCGGGGAAAACATACTCGCGCTTCTTGCCGCCGGAGCCTCCCGCATAGAACCCGTTGAACCTTCTCGCGATCTCCCGCGTCAGCTCCACGTGCGCCACCTGGTCCTCGCCCACCGGAACAACATTCGCCTTATAGATCAAAATGTCGGCCGATTGCAGAACCGGATACCCGAGAAATCCGTAGGTATCCAGGTCCTTGCCCTTGATGTTTTCCTTCTGCTCTTTGTAAGTCGGCACGCGCTCCAGCCATCCCAGCGGAGTGATCATCGAGAACAGCAGGTGCAACTCGGCGTGCGCCGGCACGTGCGATTGGATGAACATTACGCACTTCTCCGGATCAAGCCCTGCCGCCAGCCAATCCAGCAGCACCTCGATCGAATTTTCTTTCAGACGCGAGGTGTCAGCGTAATCGGTAGTCAGAGCGTGCCAGTCGGCGATAAAGAAAAAACAATCGTACTCGTCCTGCATCCGCACCCAGTTTTGCAGCGCCCCCACATAGTTCCCCAGGTGCAGCTTGCCAGTCGAGCGCATTCCGCTCAGCACACGTTTCTTGGTAGAAGAAGTTGTCATTCAGAATTTGCCCGCGACAGTCGTCCCATCAAAATTTGTACAGCATCGAAACATAGAAACGAAGAAATGGACGAATCAAGGCGCTAAGCAACCCTCCGCCGAGATACACCAGTGCCAGCAGCGCGAAGATGCCGATGCGATCGTAGATCGTTCGCACCGACTCCGGCAGAAAATGCCGCAGCACATGGCTGCCATCGAGTGGCGGGACGGGAATGAGATTGAACACCGCCAGAACGATATTGATGATCATCAGCGCATACAACATCATGGCCGCGAATGTCAGCGCGGAATCGGAACCAGCCCCGGCAAAGCCGCCCGGCAACCCGAGAATCAGGTCGTGGCCCGCAGACGATGACAGCGAGATAGCGCCAAGCAGCAAGAGCGCTGCGGTGGCAACGATGAAGTTGCTGACCGGTCCCGCCACCGAAGTGAGAATATCGTCCAGCATCGGATTACGAAAATTTCGCGGATCGACCGGCGTCGGCTTGGCCCATCCCAGCAACGGAATGCCGCTGATTGCTGCCACTAGCGGCAGAATGATGGTGCCAAGCAAATCGATATGCCGAATCGGGTTCAATGAAACGCGTCCCAACATGCGCGCCGTCGGATCACCGCACCGCGAAGCCGTCCACGCATGGGCCGATTCGTGCACGCTGATGGCAAACAGAAAGGCGATCATCTGATACACGATCTCGGCGACTCGAGGCGTCATGGGCGAATCTTGATTTTCGACGAGGTTTTTCGGCGACCATTGATTCTAGCAAAGGGGTGATTCTGGCGAGCGATTCCAACCCGAGCGGATAGCAGTGCGAGCCTTGTATTTTCCTAAGACCCAAAACCTAAGACCTGAGACCTGAAAGACCTATTGCCCCGCCCGCATGGGCGAGACAATCAGCGGGCTGGCGGAGCGTTTCTTGGCGTCGCCCTTATCGTGCTGATAAACCAGAGATAGCGCGCCTTCGCCGGATGTAGCCGCTCCGGCAAGTTCCGCGGCTAACCCCTGATACGAGCGGCCCAGATCATGATTGCCCTGCGCCGCCACCGGGCTGCCCTTGTCAATCGCTGGTCCAACCACCTGGAAGTTGTTGGGCACCTTCCAGAGCACTTTGCAATTGGTGGATTTCTCCACATCTTCGTCGCTAAATCCAGGGATCTTTTTGTAACGGTTCAACACCATTCGTACGCGATCGCGGCCCGCGCCTTCTTGCAGAAACGCGTGAATGCGCCCCGCGCTCCACAGAGAAACAACATCGGTCTGTGCGACCAGCAGCACTGCGTTCGAAAGGTCGCAGATCATCTGCATGGTCCCATCCATGCGCCCCGATCCGTCGACCACCACAAAGTTATATTGCCCAACCAGCAGGTCAAACAGACGGGCCAACTCCGATGCCGTCGGAACACTGTTATGCGGTTGCAGCGCCCCGGCCAGTAAATGCAGACCGTTGCGATAAGGCGTCATCAGCCCGTCAAGCAGTGAACCATCCATGCGGTGGAGGTTCTGCAGCGCATCGATCAGTGTGAACTGCGGCCGCAAATTCATTTGCAGCGCAGCATGGCCGAGCGGAGCGAAATCGACCAGCACCACCCGGCCGTGCGTCTCCTGCAGTGCGACGGCGGTATTGACCGCGGTGGTAGTTGTGCCGGCTCCGCCTTTGGCATTCAAAAAAGTCAGGACGCGCGCCTTGGTTGAACTCCGTTGCGCTCGGCTCAAGCTGGCGGAAAAGCGGGTAAAAGCTTCGATCAGCGCCTCTCGCGTGGCAGCGCGATCGAGAAATTCGCGCGCTCCGGCCCGCATCGCGGATACGATGTTAGTGGGCTGGTTCATGTCGCCCACGGCAAAAATCGTGACCTCAGAAATGTTTGCGTGGATCAGTTCAATCGTGCGGATGGCTCGGTGCGGGTTCTGCGGGTCAATGTCCACCAGCACCACTTCGGCGTGCTGGTCTTGCAACTGCCGCAGAATGGCGTCGCTCGGCCCTGCCGGAACCCCAACGTGACTCAATACCGTACGGGCCAGATTCGTGCTTTCAAGCCGGCTGCGAAGTACGACGGATTGTTCGCGGTCCTCAGTAATGAGGGCGACGGCGATCCCGGGCATGACTATCTTCTCAGTATTCATTGTCATGCTACGAACTTCCAGCTACTACCTCAAATGACCTTCGTAATCGATTTGAACCACAGACAAGGCGGCAGGTTTTGCCTGGGGTTTTCGAACTGGGCCAGAAAACCCGCCAGGCTGCTGGGCTGCTCAATTGTAAGACAAAGCCCATCGCTTGGAAAGAAGGGCCGAAATGCAGGCCACCGGTCGCCCCGAATCCTCAGCCCGCTTGCGGGCTATAATGGCGCGCACCGATGTCTCTAACCCCCGGTCTGGATTCCGCGCCGCTTGCCTCCACATCTTTACGCCGTCCGGCGCGTACCAAAGGCCACCTGCTGCGCATTCTCGGCGTTGGCTTCGGAATCGCCGTCATCATCGGCAATACGGTTGGCGTCGGGATCCTGCGCACTCCCGGCGAGATTGCCGCCAGATTGCAAAGTTCAGCTCTAATCATGGCGGTTTGGCTCGTAGGCGGCCTTTACGCCTTCTTCTGTACCCTTGCGGTCACTCAACTTGGAACCATGCTGCCGCAAGCCGGTGGATGGTATGTCTATTCTCGCCGCGCCTTTGGCGATTACGGTGGGTTCTTGGTCGGCTGCTGCGATTGGCTCGTCCAGTCAGCCTCTCTCGCCTTTCTGGCCATCGCCTTCGGAGAATTCGTTGCCGAACTTCAACCTGCGCTCCGCGGAAACGTCAAACTGATTGCCATTGCCGGGCTAACCCTGCTCACTTTGCTCAATTGGCTCGGCCTGCGCGCCGGCAGCCGTACCCAGGAGCTAACCAGTCTGGTCAAGGTGCTGGCCTTGGCCGTTTTTGTCATCGCATGTTTCGCGATTTCGCCGAGCGCCGCCGATGCTGCCGCCGCCGCGCCGGCAACTCATCTCCTGCCGCGCGGCAGTCTTCTCCTCGCGCTCCTCATGGCCATGCAAGCCGTCATCGTCAGTTACGACGGTTGGTATGGAGCTATCTACTTTATGGAGGAAGATAAAGATCCAGTCAGAAATCTGCCGCGTTCCTCGATCAGCGGCGTCGTAGCCTGTATCGCGATCTACCTGCTCGTGAACGCCGCCCTGCTTCACATCCTGCCCATGAACCGGCTGGGCGCTTCTCAAATGCCCGCCGCCGACGCCGCTCTGGCCATCTTCGGAGCCCGCGGCAAGCAGGTCATCCTGATCGTGTCGATCATTGCCGCCGTCAGCACCATCAATGCCATCCTGCTCATGATGCCGCGCATTCTCTTCGCCATGAGCCGCGATGGTTTGTTGCCACGCCGCGTAGCCTCAGTCAACCTCGGTGGAACTCCGACCGCCGCTCTATTGCTGGGCACGCTCGCCGGCATCGCCCTCATCCTCAGCGGTGGTTTTGAAACCCTCATCGCCATGTCCTCGGTCTTGTTCGTGGTTGTTTATCTCTCCGGCTTTTGCGCTTTGTTCGCATTGCGCATACGCGAACCAAATCTATCGCGGCCGTTCAAGCTTTGGGGATATCCCTGGACCAATCTCGGCGTCCTGCTCGTCTCCGCCGCGTTTCTGGTTGCGACCGTTGTCGGCGATCTCAAGGATGCCCTGTTCACCTTGAGCCTGCTGGCGCTCAGTTACCCCGCTTACCTCCTACTGCGAGCGCGAAAAAAGCCCCCTACTGGAGCGGTCGAGGCGGCGTCCCTTCCCGCGAACTGATCCCGTCAGCTCTCAGCAACAAATAATTAGGGGCGCGTTTTAGCGTGGAATGGAGCCGGAAACATCAGAACTGTTAGCCGAAACGCGAACGAACGGAGCGATCGGCTCGTCCGCTGGCAGGTAGTGGTAAGACTCGAATCGCACAGCAATCCCGGTTCGCTGATTGCTCGGAGACTGAGTACCCAGAAGTTGGCCGGATGAAGCCTGACCGTTCGGCGAAGCCGATGATCGCAGCACCCGTCCTCGGCACCGCACCGGCATATTTTCCGCCAGCGTAATCTCCGACGGCATGTTGAAAGTCAACTCCACGATCGCGCCTTCCGGCAGCGCGGCCTCGGCAAAAAAGAAAATCCCGCGCCCACTCAAGTCCTGGATAAATCCGGGCACGGCCCGCCCTTCGTAATGAACGGTCAGCGGCAGGTGCACTTCAAAACGTTGCGCCGCTCGCCGTTCAACGCAAGGTCCGTTGGGGTTGCTGCTCATCGCTACCAACTCTATCGTGGATCGCCGCCACAAGGAAGTTCCTAATCGGTCACGGGGTCGCGCTGTGGAAATTCGTCCGTTAAGTAAACAGCCCTTCGCCTCTCCGGGCGTAAACTAAAGAATTCCTCCGGTTCCCGCTCCGGTTTTTGCCGCCAGTTGCCGTCATCCGCAGGGAACGTGAAGCAAGGATGTAAGACTTTAGAAGAGTAAAGAGTGACTTCTATCAAAAACGCCCCAGGAGCTGATTCCGCCCTACCCGAAACGGCCGACGCGAAAACCTCCACTCCGCCCAAGTGGTCGACTACTTTGCGCGCTCTGCGTCATCGCAATTTCCAACTCTTTTTCGGCGGACAACTGATCTCGCTGGTCGGCACCTGGATGCAAAGCGTCGCCCAGGCCTGGCTCGTCTACAGCATGACAAAATCCGCGCTGCTGCTCGGCTCCGTTGGCTTTGCCAGCCAGCTTCCCGTTTTTCTGGTCGCGCCTCTCGGAGGAATCACCGCCGACCGCCTCAATCGCCAGCGCCTCGTCATCGCCACCCAGACCGCTTCCATGATTCTCGCCGGAATCCTGGCCTGGCTTACCCTGAGCGGCCGCGTGCAAGTGTGGCACATCTTTGTGCTCGCGGGCCTGCTCGGTGTCGTCAACGCGTTCGACATCCCCGGACGCCAATCCTTCTTAGTCGACATGGTTGGCAAAGAGGACTTGATGAATGCCATCGCACTCAATTCCTCCATGTTTAACGCCGCCCGCATCATTGGCCCCGCCGTCGCCGGAATTCTCGTCGCGAAAATCGGCGAAGGCTGGTGTTTCGCCGCCAATGCCATCAGCTACATCGCCGTCATCGTCGGACTCATGCTGATGCACGTGCACTGTGCTCCACGCGCCGGCCAGGGTTCTCCGATCGAAGACATCATTGAAGGTTTTCGCTGGGTCAGCAGCACGAAGATCATTCGCGCGCTGCTCCTGCTGATCGGTTTGGTCAGCCTGGTCGGCATGCCCTACACCGTGCTCATGCCGATCTTTGCTGATGGCATTCTCCACGGTGGCGCCCGCGGCCTCGGCATCCTCATGGGTGCAACCGGAGTCGGCGCACTCCTCGGTGCACTCACTCTCGCCGCCAAAACCGGCGTCAAAGGCCTCGGACGTTGGGTTACGATCAGTTGCGCCGCCTTGGGAATCAGCCTGGCGTGTTTCGCTTTCTCCACTTCACTCTGGCTGTCGGTCGCGCTGCTCTTGCCTGCCGGCTATTCCATGATGCTGCAGATGGCCTGCTCCAACACGCTCATCCAGACCATGGTCCCTGACCAGCTCCGCGGCCGCGTCATGTCGCTCTACTCCATGATGTTCATGGGTATGGCCCCATTCGGCGCGTTCTTTGGAGGAGCTTTGGCCCACCGCATCGGCGCTCCCATTACCGTCGCCGCCGGAGGCGTAGCCTGTGTCCTCGGCGCAATCTGGTTCGGCCGAGCCCTCCCCGAGCTCCGCATCGAAGCCCGCCGCCTCATCATCGCTCAAGGCCTGGCCGGAGGCGAACCGCCCCAGGAACTGAACACCCAGCCAGTGGAAGAGTGATCCGTGTGGAGCGGACACTCCTGTCCGTTGGCTTTGCCTTTGATTTGCCTCTGCCCTTGATCTTGCCTCGGTGCTTGATCGAAGAGCCAACGCTCTATCGATCATGAACCGCATCCTCACGGTTCTGGGCGGTGGACGTTTTGGGTGTGTTCTGAGTGCAATCGCCCATCTCGAACAATCGACAGAAACAGATGCCGTCATGAGCTAAACTCATTCCCGTGAAAAACTCACCTGTTACTTCCACCAGGCGGTACCATCACATCGGAATTCCCACTTCCGAGCATCGAGAAGGTGAACGCCTGATCAAGAACCATGCGATCTTCATATCTGGATACGAAACCAGCGCCTACGGAATCGAGTGGATGCGGTTCGAACCTGAAGCGCAGGTCCCAGATCTGGTGCGTACCGTTCCGCATGTTGCCTTCGAAGTGGACGATCTCTCCGCTGAAATCGCCGGAAAAGAGATACTGATTGCCCCCAACTCACCCTCACCGGGCCTGACCGTCGCCTTTATTGTCGAGAATGGAGCCCCAGTCGAGTTTCTCCAGTTTGATAAGAAGTCATAGTTGAAAACCGGCAATGGGGTTGTAGCGGGTCGCCCAATCCCCCTTCTTGCCATCAACTGGGCGTTCGGCTCGTTCTCACGCAACCCGACTCAGCGTTTTCTTTTGTTCTGAGAGTTCAGCCATTGTGGTTTCACCGGATTCGAGTCGCAGACGCACCCAATAACCTGCCGACTGAGGTTCGCGCTCCCTGCTTAGCGCGGCGAGAAATCGCACATAGAACGCGACACCTGCGGCGCATAACATTGTCACCACTACGATCACTAACATTTGGATTCCCCAGTTGTGATTCCTGCCGCTTGCCGCTCTTTAGGGTCATTGAACAACCGAGACCGCGAAATTGACGTAAAAAAGCCATACGTTTTTCATAAAGAGGCGCGGACAGCAACTTCGATCTCATCTGGCGCGGTGTACATCCAGCCCGGCACCCACGATTGAAATGCCAACCGCGAACACGCATTTGGAAGATGCGATCTTTATGTTGGCAGGGCACGTCTTTTTGAAGTGCCGAGCCAGGCAAGTCGTATTACTAAGAAGTCAAGCCCGTGATGCGGCCCATGGGTGAGCACGAAGAAGATCAGTACAAGCTGGATCTGAAAGCCTTAGGCGAAGATGAGGGCAAGTATGGGGTGAAGGATTCGTCACTGAGCGCGTCGAAACCCAAACGCTGACCCTACGGTTTCGCGCTTTGTCCCCGCCTTCCTGGTGGGATATAACGAGATTATGTGTGCGTCTCGCTCCAGGAAGTCGCAACGCTGTCTTTATCCGGTATCAGCGGAGCACCTGCAGTTTAGGTTTGTTTCTCGCCTCGAAGCGATGGTCTACTAATACCTGAAACAGCGTCCTCAACCCATCCTCCCGAACGCTGTCCACTGTGGCGAGCGCGTTTTCGAGCGACAGCAAATCCCCCCGGATTCGCTCCACCACTTCGCTTGCCTCTCTCGCCGTCATGACGACCGTGGCGGCGCCTTCTCTATCTGGTTTCATCAGACTTGGCCTCTTTTTGCCTGTAAGGCGTTTATCGACGGCGCGGCAATTCCCAGAACAAAACATGATCCTGCAATTTCCGGAAGAAAATCTGGTCAATTTTGCACACAATCTCAGATAGTTGAAGTAACTCCCCATTACACTCAAAACCACCTGCTGGCGGAGGTCATCGCTTGACTGGCTTCGCCTTGTAGTCGCCAAGTGCCGATAGGCTCTTGCCTAACCGTCCTGAATCCTGCTAAGAAGAATCAATCATGCCCTTGTTCTGCCAGGCGGTCGTATATTTCCTGGTGGCTTTGCCTGCCGTCGCTCAGTCGCAGGCATTTGCAAAGATCACCATAAGGCCAGCTAACTCGGCCGACGCGCGTGACATGCGCATGCAAGTTCTGCCGGACGGCGACTTGGTGGCGAAGGCCGTCCCTGTGACCGTACTCTTGAGTTACGCCTACGACGTGCCCGTCAACCCTTCCTCGCGTCTTTCCGCTCTTCCTGAATGGACTATTCGCGAGAGGTTCGATATTGAAGCGAAAGCGCCCGCCAATGCCATCACCTCAAGTCTTCAGAACAGCGATTCGCGAAGCGGAGTTCAAAAACAAATGATCCGCAGATTGCTCGCTGATCGCTTCGGACTCAAGATGCAGGTCGAGAACAAAAGCATGTCAGTTTATGCTCTCACCGTGGCCAGCGGAGGTGCGAAGCTCCAGAAGTCAGCCCTCACCGATAAAGACTGCGCCTTCGACACCGGCCCGGAAGGGTGTCATAACTTTATTCCTGGCTTCGGCCATCCCTTGAACGCAAAAGCAATAGATATGGACGACCTTTCCCATTACCTGGCCAACTGGACGGACCTGCCTGTCGTGAACCACACATCTCTGAACGGACTCTTCGCCATAAACACGGAAGGTTGGCTCCCCATGCAGCTGCCTCCTCCTCCGCCGAATGCTTCCCCGGATGCGAACCAGTTCGCCCGCCTCCCAACGATTTTCGCCGTCTTAGGCAAACTCGGTCTCGAACTGAATCGGCAAGAGGACACCTTGCCCGTCTATACCGTGGAGCGCATCCACCGCCCGACTACCAACTGACGATCACTGTCGCAACGTCCCGTTTTCACTCATTGGACCCAGGCGAACCCGTCAGAACTCACATTCCGCGACTACCTTCAAAAGCCGAAGCAGCGTCTCGCGCTCCTCCGAGGTCATTTGCCGCCGGACACTCTCATCGGCAGCCACCCGAACTTTGATCAGCCGCTCCCGGTACTTCCTTCCCTTGGCCGTCAGCTCGACTCGAATTGCTCTGCCCGATTTTGCCCTGTGCTCCGATACCAGCCTTTCCTCGACCAGTGACTTGATCGCCCGGTGCACGACAGTCCGGTCCAAACCCAGCAGCGTGGCGATCTGATTCGAATTCAATGCCGTTCCATCACGCAGTGTCGACAGGATAAAACCGCGTGTCGCCGAGCACTCGGTTTTTCTTTCCAGTCTTTTTCCCACCGAGAAATACGCCGCCGCAATATGGGCCAGCACCGAGCCTTTCAGAATGTCATCGGAAATCTCTTTCCTGGGCAGAATGTTCATAGGACGGTCACCGTCGCATCGAGAGGTCGTCGCCACTGCGGTGGCTCCTTGTGAGCGCGCGATTTTTTCCCGATCGCAATCACCATCACAATCTCCTGCTGCCGTCCCGACAACCCCAGATATCGAGCGAGCCTGCGCCCATCAAAGCCTTCCATCGGACAAGTGTTCATCCCCAGCGCCTCGGCAGCGATCATCAGATTCTGGCAAGCCAACGATGTACTCTTCGTCGCCCATTTGAATAACTCCTGCCGTGATAGCGGCGGCATCCCGACCACCTTCCCCAGATTTAGCAGCCAGAATATTGCCCGTTTGATCGCGGCAAACATTCCCCATGGCCCCGGCATGAACAGGATCCGCCCTATCTTCGCATTTCGCTCGTACCCGCGAATTTGTTCTTCGGAGAACTTGCTCCTGCGCATCCACTCCAACTGGCCTTGTGCCGTCGCAGAAAGCGAGCCCAGGTCGGCAACCGCCACCACCAGCGCAGAAGCGGTTTCCGCGGGCTTCTGTCCCATGCACAGTTTCGCCACGGCCGCCTTTTGCGCTGCAGATCCCACCCAATAAAACTTGTAAGGCTGGCTGTTAAAGCTTGACGGAGCATGGCGTGCCGCATTGAAAATTTGCTCGCGCAACTCTTCGGAAATTTCTACCGGTTCAAAGACCTTAACCGCCCGCCTTTTGAAGATCGCGTCCAGGGTCTGGTTCATGACTCACCCTCCTATGTTGCCATTACAACATATCTATGTTGCAAGTGCAACATAAATGATTGGGAGCTAGCCGGAAGCGGCGATATATCGCGATTACCCTCGAAATCTTACGGTTGCAGCGGCCAATGAGCGCGATCGCTTGTTTTCGTCAGCTTGGTGTAAATACGAGAAGAGCCTTTGAGCAAAGAAATGCGTAATGGGAACGCGCAAGTCAGCGACCTAATTCAATCGCTTCCAATCGGAAAAGTAGGCACCATCCACGAGGTACATCACCACCTCGGGGCTATTGCGGGAGAGCATCGTGTGGCCTTTCACAATTCCCTCAAAAGTCTCCTGGATGAAGTAATACGTCTTGCCGGCTTCGAGATCCATCTCAAATCCGTTCGCATTTTGCGCCTGTGCTATGAGCGAATATTTTCCCGGATCGACGTACGCGATGTTATACGTACCCATCTCGTTTACCGCGATGACCTTGCCATTGGCATGCAGCTTGGACTCGGCCCCATACCCGGTTTCGCGCGCAATCAGCGGGGGACAGACGACAACAATGGTTGCCTTATCTGACTTCACCTCAGGCAGTGGACGAGCCGTCCGGTCAAGCTTGACCGAATACTTCGACTTCCAATCCGGGATGCGGCTCTTGTCAGTGTCACCGTCCTTGTCGACAATCGACTCCCCCTTTTCGGGATAATTCGTAATCGTCACGCGTTCGCCAAACAGACTTTGGCTCTTGGCGGTTACCTTATCGTAAATTTCTCTCGGCAGCTTCAGCAGTACCTTCTCCGAATGGTTCCCCTGACGGTACTCCAGGTACAGCCAGCGATCATGTACATGAACGCTCGCAATCCACGCGGCCCCGTGCGTATCCGAATCGAAGACCACTTTCGTGATGTCGGAATATGGCACGGCGAAGTTATCGCCCGCCTCACTCCAGAACGTCAGTTTTTGAGCGTCATCGTCGAAACTGAGAACGCCGATCTTATCCACCAGTTGCCGCTTTTCCGCGCTCTTGTGCCGGCGAATTTTGACTTCCTCAAACTTAGTAGTTTCAGAAAAGAGGAAGGAGACGCCGACCAACAAGAAAATGGCCAGGCATGTCGGTTTTTTCATGTGCCTCCTCCTTTGCGGTCTAAGTCGCGATTACATTTTTCAATTCGAAAAACGGCATCATAGTACACCTTGGGACTTCGCAGTCGGCGAAAAATCCCGAACCCACTCATCGACCCCGGTTTTAAGTCTAATCGCCTGTTTTCCACGGTTATCATGGTGGTGAATATGGAGAACAAACCGGACTGGATTTTCTACCAACACGACGGACCAGTTGAAGCAGATGTCATGCCGCGCACCATCCACCAAAGCTTCTTTCCTCACACTCATCCGTGACCGCCATCACAGACTCCAATCCCCGCCCAATGCGAGAATGTTCCCTGATTTAATAAAGTCCGGAATTGCGCCCGTCTCCAGAGACGGCTAGCAAAAAGCCCCTGGGTCCGCCCCAGTTCTTTGAAATCAAGGTTTCAAAAAACCGAAGCTAAGTCCTTATTCCTGAATAGTATGGAGTTAAGTCGTTTGTAATCTATATT
>Ga0210385_10000064_pt1 | contig 129973 bp, 116 predicted proteins | sample IncBWH26OmetaG_FD_160107 | JGI IMG/M metagenome (GOLD analysis project Ga0210385, IMG submission 160107) | Forest soil microbial communities from Barre Woods Harvard Forest LTER site, Petersham, Massachusetts, United States - Inc-BW-H-26-O ...
CACCGTTGGTCTCGGCCATCACCTTCGTCAGCGCCGCCGTCAACGTCGTCTTCCCGTGGTCCACGTGACCAATCGTGCCGACGTTCACGTGCGGCTTGTTGCGCTCAAATTTCTCTTTGGACATGGCTGGCTTCCCGAACTCAAAGACGCTTCCAACACTCAACTTAGCTCAGTCCGGTCGACTGGAGCCCACGACCGGAATCGAACCGGTGACCTCGTCCTTACCAAGGACGTGCTCTACCGACTGAGCTACATGGGCTCGGCCCGGACGTCGACCGCGGACAGATCTGGAGCGGGTGATGGGAATCGAACCCACGTCATCAGCTTGGAAGGCTGAGGTTCTACCATTGAACTACACCCGCCGCTGATGCCGCGCATCCGCCGACCGCGAGCCTTCGAACGCACGCAACCCTCCGCCCCCCGGGTGGTGGAGGGGGAAGGATTCGAACCTTCGAAGGCGTAAGCCGGCAGATTTACAGTCTGCTCCCGTTGGCCGCTTGGGTACCCCTCCGCAAAACGAGCCGCGTATTTTGATTTCGGAGGGTCGGGGTGTCAATGCGTCCTTGGCCCGATATTTGCTTATCCGGCGTCCCCCGGCCCCGCCTTGGGGGAGGCTCGAGGCCGTCCCGGCGGGGCGGGTCTGGCGGGCGCGGCGGCGGCGAGGCGCTCGGCGAGCGCCGGGGTCAGGAGGCGCGTCCCCCCCGGCTTGAGGCCGGACGGCAGTTCAATCGGCCCGTAACGGAGGCGCATCAGGCGGCTGACCTCGAAGCCGACCGCCTGCCACAGGCGCCGAACCTCGCGGTTTCGGCCCTCGTGGAGGACAACCCGGAACGTTCCGCCATCGGTGCGCCCGCCCTGGGGCGGCCCCGGCCCTCGCCCCTGCCCCTCAGCCCAGCTCGAGCTCTCGATCCGGTCGAAATGCGCCGGGCCATCCTCGAGGGGAACGCCCAGGAGAAGCCGCCCGAGGACCTCAGCCGAGGGCCTGCCGCGGACCCGTACCAGGTATTCGCGCTCGATCTCGCTCGAGGGATGCATCAGGCGATGCGCGAGAGTGCCGTCCGTGGTGAGGAGCAGCAGTCCGGAGGTGTTGACATCGAGGCGCCCGACGCTCACCCAGCGGCCATGCTTTGGCGGGGGCAGCCGCTCGAAGACGGTCGGGCGCCCCTCGGGGTCGCTGCGGGTCGTGACCTCACCGAGCGGCTTGTAATAAAGGAGTACCTCCCGGGGATGGGGCTGCCCGGGGACGAGTTTCAGGCGCTTTCCGTCGAGGCGGATATCGTCCGCGGCAGTCGCCCGATCGCCGAGCTTTGCGGTGCGTCCCGCAACGCTCACCCGGCCGGCGCGGATCCACCCCTCGATCGCGCGACGGGAGCCGAGGCCCGCCTCGGCGAGCAGCTTCTGCAGGCGGATCATGCGCGCCTGCGGGCTATCGCCCCGGTCGCGCCACTGCCCTCATAACGGAAGGTGTTAAGCAGATGTCCTCGCACCGCTTGCCGGAAGCACGAGCGGAAGGTTAGAAGTACTGCATGATCTACGACAACATCCTCGGCACGATCGGCAAAACCCCGGTCGTCCGTATCCAGCGCCTGGCACCGTCGCATGTCACGCTGTACGCGAAGTGCGAGTTCTTCAACCCGCTGTCGTCGGTGAAGGACCGGCTCGCGATCGCCATCATCGAGGACGCCGAGCGCACCGGGAAGCTCAGGCCCGGGCAGACGGTGGTCGAAGCCACCTCCGGCAATACCGGCATCGCGCTCGCCATGGTCTGCGCCGCCAAGGGGTATCCCTTCGTCGCCGTCATGACCGAGACGTTCTCGGTCGAGCGGCGCCGCCTCATGCGGATGCTGGGCGCGAGGGTGATCCTCACGGCCGCGGCGGAGCGCGGCTCAGGGATGGTGCGCAAGGCCGCCGAGCTCGCCGAGAAACACGGCTGGTTCCTGGCGCGGCAGTTCGAGAACGAGGCCAATCCCGCCTATCACCGCAACACCACGGGCCCGGAGATCCTCCAGGATTTCGTCGGCCGGCGCCTCGATTACTTCGTGACCGGCTGGGGTACGGGCGGGACGCTGACGGGAGTCGGGGAGATGCTGCGGCTCGCGCGCCCGGAGGTTCAGGTCATCGCCTGCGAGCCCGCCGGCGCGCCGCTGCTTTCCGCACAGACCTGGGCGCCGCACAAGATCCAGGGCTGGACGCCGGACTTCATTCCCGCGGTCCTGAAGCGCGAGGTCGCGCACCGGATCGTGACCGTCACCGACACCGAGGCGCTGGAGTGCGCGCGCTCCCTCGCCCGCAGCGAAGGGATCCTGTGCGGCATCTCCTCGGGCGCGACCTTCGCGGCGGCACTCAAGGTCGCAGCCGATGCGTCCCCCGGGGCGGTGATCCTCGCCATGCTGCCGGATACGGGTGAGCGCTATCTCTCGACCGTGTTGTTCGAGGGGATCGCCGATGGGGGCGACCCCGAACCGTAGGGCTCTGCCCGGCGACCTGCTCTATCCTTGCCCTCCATGGATGCGCGTCGCTACGCGGCCCTGTCGGATCCGTTTCCCATGTGGCGCGGCGGGCAGCTCCATGGTGGTCGCATCGCCTATGAGACCTGGGGAAGGCTGAACGCGGCCCGCAGCAACGCGCTGCTCCTTTTCACCGGACTGTCCCCGCCCGCGCATGCCGCCTCGTCCGAGGCGGATCCGGGCGAGGGTTGGTGGCAGGGGATGGTGGGGCCGGGGCTGGCGCTCGACACCGAGCGCTACTTCGTCATCTGCGTCAACTCCCTCGGTAGCTGCTTCGGATCCTCGGGGCCGGCATCGAACGATCCGGCGACCGGCACGGCCTACCGCCTGACCTTCCCGGATCTGTCGGTCGAGGACATCGCTCGCGGCGGCTATGAGGTGACACGGGAGCTTGGGATCGAGCGCCTCGATACCGTCATGGGCCCCTCCCTCGGGGGCATGGTGGTGCTCGCCTACGCGGCGCTGTTCCCGGGGGCCGCGCGGCGCCTGGTATGCATCTCGGGGACCATGGCCGCCTCGCCGTTCGCCATCGCACTGCGCTCGATTCAGCGCGAGACGATCACCAAGGATCCGGCCTGGCGGGACGGGGACTACCCGAGCGACCGCCCGCCCATCACCGGACAGCGCATCGCCCGCAAGCTCGGCACCGTCACCTACCGCTCGGCGGCCGAATGGCAGCAGCGCTTTGCCCGCCAGCCCATCCGCGAGGACATGGCAAGCACCGACCCCTTCGCCTCGGAATTCGCCATCCAGGGATACCTCGAGTCGCTCGCGGTGCGCTGGGTCAATGTGTTCGATGCCAATTGTTACCTGTACCTGTCCCGCGCCATGGACCGCTTCGACCTCACCGCCCACGGCGATCCGGTGGCCCTCTTCAGGCGCGCCAAGCTCGCACGGGCGCTGGTGATTGGCGTGCAGACCGATCTGCTCTTCTCGGTCGGCGAGCAGCAGGCGATCGCCCGGGCGCTCGAGGCGGCGGGTGTCGGAACGCGCTTCGCGCCGCTTGCCTGTATCGAGGGGCACGATGCGTTCCTCGTGGACCTTCAGACTTTCGGCGCCGAGATCGGGGGGTTCTTGCGTGAAAGCTAGGGGAAAATTAGGTTAAGTGGCGGCTGTACGGGCTAGGCGCCAGAGGCATAATGGCAGCGGGGGAACGTTGATCAGCATCGAAGGACCGATGACGAGAATATAAAGAATGACTGAAGGATCTATGGAACGCCGTCTGCATACCCGGCATCGAGCCCGGACGATCGTGTATATCACGGTCCCCGGAGGCCGCCGCAAGCTTTGCAAGGCGGTCAACCTGAGTGCCACCGGCGTGTTCATCGAGACGACGAACTTAGGCCTGCGCAAGGGTCAGCAGGTCGTGCTCTCGTTCGCCATCAACCTCGGCACCGTGATCAAGCTCCATCGGCGCACCGCCGTCGTCGCGCACGTCTCGCGCGGTGGCACGGGGCTCATGATGGAGACCTACGCCCAGGCCTCGAGCTGAATCGCACGCGGACGCTGCGCGTGGCGCCGGAGTGGTACGCTCCGCAGCGCCGCCGCGTAGGAGACGTCCATGCCTGAGCTCAAGTCCGTATCGCGCCGTCACGTGTTGCAACGGCTCGCCCTCGCGTTCCCCCTGACTCTGCTCGCATCCAGTCGCGGCGCACGCGGCGCCCCGGCGCCGCAGCCGCTTCTCGATGCAACCAGCCCGCAGGCCAGCGCGGTGAAGTACGTCGAGGACGCCAAGCAGGCGAGCGGCTCCCCTAAGGGCACCTGCGCGAACTGCGGTCTGTACCAGGGTGCCAACGGCTCCCCCCAGGGTGGGTGTCAGCTCTTTCCCGGCAAGGACGTCAAGGCCGCAGGCTGGTGCGCGATGTGGTCGCCGCAGATGTGACCATGGTGAAGCGCGAGCTGCTGTCGATCATTGCTCTGACCTGCCTCGCCGCCTGCTGCCCGGCGAGCTGCTTGGCGGACGCGGGCCAGGCGAAAGCCCCCGAGCGCCTGCCTTCGATCGCCGCGAAGACGCAGGCGATGCGCCACATGCCAGGGCTCCTCGACCTGTACTGGGATGAGAAAGGCGGCAAACTCTTTCTCGAGATTCCGCACCTCGACGTCGAGCTGCTGTATCTCGAATCGCTCCCCTTCGGCGTGGGCTCCAACGATCTCGGCCTCGATCGCGGCCAGGTGTCGCGCGCGCGCATCGTGCGTTTCGAGCGGATTGGACCCAAGGTGCTGCTGGTCGAGCCGAATCAGGATTTCCGCAGCTCCGCGACTTCCGCGCCCGAGCAGCTCGCGGTCACGCAGTCCTTTCCCGAATCCGTGCTCGCCGGATTCAAGGTCGAGGCGGAGGAGACCGCCGTGGCCGGCAAGCAGCCGGCGGTGCTGGTCGATGCCACCGACTTCTTCGTGCGCGACGCGCACAACGTCGCCGAGACGCTGGCCAGGAACAAGCAGGACACCTACAAGCTCGACCCGTTGCGCTCAGGCGTAGCGCTCGATGGCACGGCTGCCTTTCCCAGGAACATCGAGGTCGAAGCGATCCTGACCTTTGCAGCCGACTCCATCGCCAAGAGCAAGCTCGTCGATGAGGTGACGCCCGATCCGCATGCACTGACGGTGCGGGAGCATCAGGCGTTCATCGAGCTGCCGGGCCCGGGCTTCGTGCCGCGCCGCTTCGATCCGCGTGCCGGGTTCTTCGACCTGACCTACAGAGACTACACCGCACCGCTCGGCGCGCCCCTGGATCAGCAGCTGATCCTGCGCCATCGGCTGGTCAAGGAGGATCCGGCCTGCGCCGCGAGCTGCAAGCCGCTCGCGCCGATCCGCTACTACATCGACCGCGGCGCGCCCGAGCCGGTGCGAAGCGCACTCCTCGAGGGGGCGCGCTGGTGGGATCAGGCCTTCCAGGCGGCCGGCTGGGCGCCCGGAACCTTCCAGGTGGAGCTGCTGCCCGAGGGCGCGGATCCCATGGATTCCCGCTACAACATCGTGCAGTGGGTGCACCGCTACACCCGCGGCTGGTCGTACGGCTGGCCGGTGGCCGACCCGCGCACTGGGGAGATCATCAAGGGCAACGTCACGCTCGGCTCGCTGCGCGCGCGGCAAGACTACCTGATTGCCGAAGCGCTGCTGTCGCCGTATGGCAAGGGCGGCCCCGACCTGACGCAGCGCGATCCGATGAGCGAGATGGTGCTCTCGCGCCTGCGGCTGCTCGCCGCGCACGAGGTCGGGCACACGCTCGGGCTGGTGCACAACTTCGCCGCCAGCGCCTACCCGCATACGCCGGCGCAATCGGTGTCGGTGATGGACTATCCGCATCCGTGGATCACGCTGGACGCAAGTGGCGCGCCCGACCTGTCGCAGGCGTACGCCGCAAACATCGGCGACTGGGACAAGGTGGCCATCAACTACGGCTACCGGCAATTCGCGAGCCCGGCGCAGGAGGCGGCCGGCCTGGAGCGGATCCTAGAGGACTCGGCGCGAACCGGCCTGGTCTTCATCACCGACGCCGATGCCAGGGCCGTGAGCAGTGCGCACCCGTATGCGCACATGTGGGATAACGGCGCCGATCCGGCTGTAGAGCTCGAGCGCATCCTCAGCGTGCGTGCGGCAGCGCTGGCGCGCTTCGGCGAGAACGCGATCCGCCACGGGGTGCCGCTCGCCCAACTCGAGGACACCCTGGTGCCGCTCTACCTGCTGCATCGCTATCAGGTGGACGCGGCGGTCACCGAGATCGGCGGCCTCGACTATCGCTACCAGCTGCGCGGTGACGGCGCCCCGGGGCCTGCCATCGTCGGTGCCGAGACGCAGCAGCGTGCCCTGACTGCGGTACTGAAGACGCTGTCGCCGGAGTTTCTGACCCTGCCCGAGCCGCTGCTGAAGCTCATGCCGCCGCGGCCCCCGGGACTGCCCGCGATGCGCGAGTCCTTTCCGTCGCGCACGCAACCGGCGTTCGACCCGATCATGACGGCGGAGTCGGCCGCGGACCTGACGCTCGCGGACCTCTTCACCCCGCAGCGCGCCGCACGCCTGGTCGAATACGCAGCGCGCGATCCGAAGAATCCGACTCTGGCAGCTGTGATCGATGCGGCGCTCGCGACTACCGGCAGGTCGCAGCGCTACACCGGACTCACTCAGGCGGTGCAGCGAGCGGTGTACGTGCGCACGGTCGAGGCCCTGCTGACACTGGCAGCCAACAGCAACACGCCCTCTGAGGTGCGCGCCATTACTGAGGCCAGGCTGACCGACATCCGGCGGCACGCTGATCAAGCTGCGCCGACGGATGCGTATCTCGCCCGCAGGATCGACCTGTTCTTCAACGAGCCGTCGAAATTCGCGCCCGCGGAGCCGATCGAGGCACCGCCCGGGATGCCGATCGGGGGCGAGGACTGAGCTGAGGGGCGCGGGCGTTGACTACCACCCTTGAGCTGCGTGAGGTCAGCGTCCGTCTCGAGGACGAAGGGAAAGGTCCGGCACTGCTGCTGTTGCATGGCTTTCCGGCGACGCGGCACCTCTGGTCACTCGTCGCACCGCAGTTGCTGAGCGCCGGGTTTCGCGTTCTCGTTCCGGACCTCGTCGGCTACGGGGAATCCACGGCTCCGCGGGGCGTGCGGATCGACATGGGCAGCCAGGCTCGCTGGATGTCCGAGCTCCTCGATCGCCTGTCGGTCGCGCACCCGACCCTCATTGCGCACGACGTGGGCTCGGCGGCCGCGCAGCTCATGGTCACGGGCGCACCGGCGCGCTTTCGCGGCCTCGCGGTACTCGACGGCGTGCACCTGGGTGAGTGGGCCATGGATGCGATCGCGAGCATTCAGTCCTGGGACGAGGCGCAGGCGCAGCGACTCCCGCCGGTGCTCGCACGGCGGCTGGGCAGGAGCACGGAGCTGCGCGCGATGCTCTCGAGCTATGACGGGAGCGAGGGCGGCATGAGGCTGATCCGGGCGGCGCGGGATCTCGACCCCGGGCAGACCGCCGGCATCGCCGCGCAGCTGCGCGCCTGCCGTGTCCCCGCGGCGGTTCTGTGGGGAGAGCGGGACGAGTACTTGCCGATGGAAAGCGTAGGACGGCCGCTGGCGCAGCTGCTCGACGCACCACTCACCAAACTCCCGGGCGGACACTTCACGCCGCTCGATTGTCCGGCCGAAGTCGCCGCAGCCCTCGTCGCCTTTCTCGCGCGGCTTGCGCCCGAACGCCACTCGTAGCAGGGTCCGATCTGGCGACGGGAATGAAGGATGACGCCTTCCTGCGCAGATCTTCATCCCGGTACCATCGCAGCAGCTGCGACACGGATGGACCCCGGAGGTAACGCGATGAACAAGCATCTTCTCAACCGACGTCAGTTCGCCGCGCGCTGTGCGGCCTTCGGGTTGGCGTTGCCGGCATGGCTGGCGCAGCCGGCGGCAGCCCAGGTGAGCGGTAACGGCGCCCCCGCGAAGCCCGCCGCGCGTACCGTCAGGCTTGCGGACGGCACAGTTGTGTCGGCGCTTGGTCAGGGCTGCTGGCATCTCGGCCAGGGGAGGCATCCGCTGGCGGTCGAGGAGGAGGCCCTGCGCACTGGAATCTCGCTCGGCATGACGTTACTCGATACCTCCGGCAATTACGGCAAGGGCCGCTCCGAGGAATTTCTCAGCCACGTGCTGGCCGGTCAGCGCGGGCGCATATTTCTCGTCTCCAAGGTTGAGGGCGATGAGGTCTCGGGGGATGGCATCGCGCGTGCCTGCGCGGCGAGCCTCGCTCGTCTGGGTACCGACCACCTGGACCTGTACTTGCTGCACTGGCCGGTGCCGAGCACGGAATTCCCAGGCGTGGTCGCGGGATTTGAGCAGCTGCGCGCGGCCGGGAAAATTCGCGCCTGGGGTGTATCCAACTTCAACGTCGACCAGATGGAGGAGCTGCTGCACGTTCCGAACGGTCATCGCTGCACGACCAATCAGGTCCCCTACAGTCTCCACAACCGCCGCATCGAGGCCGATCTGCTGCCCTGGTGCAGGCAGCACGGCATGCCGGTAATGGCCTACTCCCCGCTCGGCGGCGACAACCATCTCGTGGTGGCTGACGCCACGCTCGCCCGGATCGGCGCCGCCCACGGCTGCTCGGCTGCCGCGGTGGCGCTGGCCTGGGTCATTCGCAGTGGCAGCGTGATCGCTATTCCCGAGTCGGGCTCGCCGGCGCACGTCGCGGAAAACGCCGCGGCGCTATCTACCGCGCTCACCGCGGAGGACCTCAAGAGCCTGGATGCCGCGTTTGCGGGTCCGACCGGCGCAAGCTAGGCGCGGCTCACACGCAGCAAGGCCCGATCTCGCGACCGGGACTCAGGGCTCGAGCGCGAACTCCGCCGCGGAGCTTCTGACCTCATCGGGCCTGAGACGAAACACGCACTTCCCGTGGCCCGCCTGGAAGCGCTGCTCGCGGACCACGCGGCAACCGAGCAGCCGCTCGAGCGTGTTGACGGACACACTGCAGATCGCGGGGTGCTTCTGCGCCACGCTGAGGAACGGACAGTTGCGCTCGATCAGGGCCGGCGCGCCGTCGCGCCATTCGACCTGCATGTAAGCGTCCTTGTCCTCGTAGAGCGCGGTCAGTACCTTGAGCTTCTCCTTCAGCCCAAGACCCTCGAGCCGCGGCGCCCAGCGGCGCACGCGCGCCTCAGTCATGCGCGAGAGGATCTCGGCGAGGCCTGCGCCGCCGAAGCGCTCGCGCACCAGCTGCACGAGCTCGGCGGTCAGCTCGTCGTAATGCTTTGGAAAAAGATGCTCCGCGGCGGCGCTCACCCGGTAGCTGCGCGAGGCGGGGCCGGGCCTGCGCCCCGTGGCGCCGTCCGTACGAGACTCGCTCGCCGCCACGGAGCCGGCGCGCGTCAGCTCCGCGATCTGCTGGCGCGCGGCCTCGTAGGTGACCCCGAGTGTCCGGGCGAGCGCGCGGATGGTGAGCGGACCCTCGCGCTTCAGCGCCTCGAGGAGCGCTGAGGGCCCGGCGGGAGCGCGCGCCTGGACGGTGCGCGGCTGCTTTTCGCGCCGGCCCCTGCGGCCCGAGCCGCTCATGCCTGCGCGCGACTTCGCACCTCGCCTCTTCACGGCTCACGTCCTTCCGACACACCTACGCCGAAGCGATAGACCAGGGTACCGCCGCAGAAACCGCCGGCAAGCACGATGGCGGAGCCAAGGAATGATAGCGCCAGGGCCGCCCGCGACGGCGGTGTCGTCGCGCGCAACGACAGGCTCACCATGAAGCACAGCAGCGCGACCCCCATGAAGGTCGCGTGTGCCCTCACCCAGCGCAGCGCGGCACGCGGCACGGGACGCAGCCACAACTCGAGCACGCCGGCGCACAGCGCGAGCACACCCATGATGAGGCCCGCGGCGATCGCGTGGTGGCTCAACGTCCACCAAATCCCCTCGCCGGTGCGCAGCGCGATCAGATCGCAGGCGGATGCGCCCAGCCAGAAGGCGAGCGGAAAGTGCACCAGCGCCGGATGCACCGGGTGCATGAGCGGCACGGCGCGCACCGGCACCCTCTACAGGAGCTTCAGCACGCCTGCGAGCAACAGCACGAAGCCGATCACCGCGATCAGCGCATGCCCGGCGACCAGGCCCTTCGGCAGGGGTTTCTTACGGGCGTGAAACCCGAAGGCGAGCGTGAGACCGCCGAGCGCCGCAATCACGAACAGACCGAGCGCCCAGGCGGCCGGACCTGCAAATCCCTGCGACAGCACCGCGATGAGCAGCAGCACGAGCGCGCTGGCCGCCAGCAGCCCATGGAGCACCGCGCTCGGGAGCGGCGGAAATCTTCCCTTGAAGGCGGCGATCGCCATGGTGAGACCGATGACCGCGGCGATCGCAAACAGCACGACGATGAGCCACATGGCAGTGTCTCCCATTTTAATACAAGTAAATACTTGTATATTACTTATAGCGCTTTGACTTACCAGGCGCAAGCGCGGCAACAGGCGGCGTGGCCGCCTTCAGCGGCTGCCAGAGCCCTGGCGCAGTGCCCACAGGTAGCCGGCCACCGCCGTGATCTGCTCGGGTGTCAGGTGTGCGCCGCCCATGGGAGGCATGGGAGTCGGGTACTGTCTCGGCAGCGGCACGCCATCGCGAATCGTTGCCGCGAGCCCCGCCGGGCTGCCGTCGCTCCATATCCAGCTCGGACCTAACAGACTCGGGCCCTGCGGACTGCCGCGTGCATCGCTGCCATGACAGCCGACGCAACTCGCCGACCCCACGCGGCCATGGAAGACGTCGTCACCCAGCTGCACCGCGGCGCGCGTCGAGTCCTCGGGCACGGGAAGATTCGCTGCCGCCCCGGCGTTCGCATGCACGCCCTCCGGAGGCTGCTCGGTCGCCGCGCCGATCGGCCCGGCGGGTGCATCGACCGGCGGGCACGGCGTGAACGAGCCGGCGGGTACGCCGGCGGCGCCGCCGTAGCTGATGCGGAAGATCGTGCCGCGCGTATCGTCCGCCACGAACAGCGCGCCGTCGGGTGCGACCGCCACTCCGGTGGGACGATGCGTGGCGCGTCCCGGCTCCTTCACGGCACCGGCGAAACCGTCGGCAAACACCTCGCACTGCGTGCGGTCAGCAGCATCGCCCGGGCCCAACGGCTGATACACGATGTTGTATCCACCCTGAGGGTATGGCGCGCGATCCCAGGATCCATGGAAGTCGATGAAGGCACCGCCCTGGTAGCGGGCCGGAAAGCTCTGCCCGGTATAGATGGTGACGTCATTCGGCGCCCAGTGCGCGGGGAACGAGGCGATCGGTGCAAGCTTCGTGGCGCACGGCCCGATCGCCTTGCCGCCATCGCCACCGTACTCGGGTGCGAGCACCAGCCTGCCCTGAATCTCATCGAAGTAACACGTCGGCCACCCGTAGTCCCCGCCCTCCCTGACATGCAGCAGCTCCTCCGCGGGTTGCGTCGCCTCTTCCTCGGGTTTGTAGAGTGCCGGCCAGTTGTCATGCAACTGATCGCGCCCGTGTTGCGTGGCGTAGATGCCATGGCCGCCGGCGGCGACGGCGATGCCGTCGGCGTTACGGATGCCGGTGGCGTAGCGATCGGCGGGCGAGAATATCTGCCCGGTCTTGTTGGCGTCGTATCGCCAGATGCCGCCGCGCGTCTCGAGCTCGACGCACGGCGTGATGCCCGCGGCGTTCGTCTGCCGGTTACGCTGTTGGCAGGCGTTGGTGGCGGAGGCCACGTCGACATACAACATGCCGTCGGCGTCGATCACGAAAGGATGCATGGGGTGATCGCCGCCAAGCGGCAGTCCCGACACCACGACCTGAGGAGGTCCTTTTGGCACAATCGACCCATCCGTCAGCGCATAGCGCTCGATGCGGTCCGCCTCCTCGGCGTACACGGCGCCCTTGTAGAAGGCGATTCCGGTGCCACCCTGACCGCCCTCACCGGCTATCGGGCCGAAGCGCTTGATCACATTCGCCTTGTGATCGCCCGTGGTGTCCTCGAGCGCGACCAGAACGCCGCCGCGATGCCCCCAGCCGTGGCGCCGCAAGGTATTGACGTACACCACACCGTTCGGCGCCACCGTCAGGTGCCGCGTGTGACCCAAACGATCGGCAAACACGGTGGCGCAGAAGCCCGGCGGGAGCTTCAGCCCCGCGTCCGGACAGGCCCGCGCCGGCTTGGCGCTCGGGGCAACGAGCGGCGACTGGGCTTGCGCGACGCCGGTCATCAGCAGGGCCGCCATTGCGGTGAGGAGCACACGCAACATCGATCCGGTGACGTGCATGACTCTGGACCTCGTCCGAGCCGAGATCCCGGGAACTATACGCTCCGGTCGGCACGCGAGCCGCAGGCGGCAGGTTTGCGGCTTGAAAATTCGGTTCCGAGGCCACATCGAGGAGCAGCAGCTTTGCCATGGCAGGCACGGATCGCCGCAGTTGTGGTCAACGAAGCGTGGCTGCACCAGCGCCGTGCAGCACGCCGCCGCGGCGCTCCGCCGCCGGGCGCTGGTGGGGCGGCGCTGCGTCCGCCGGGCTGCTTTGTGCTGGTCCGTCTATTGCATTTGTATGACCGGGAATCTTCGCCCAGTCGGGCAGTCAACCCGGCTCCACGCAGGGAGTAGCCTTCCAAATATGACCGCGCCCATCCCCCGTCACTATCTGGTGGCGTCCGATTTCGATCAGACGCTGAGCTTCAACGACTCAGGCCTGGTGCTGAGCAGTCTGCTCGGCGTGCACGACTACGAGGAGCGCGTCACCGGGCTCGCGCAGACCAACCTCGTGCAGCAGGGCGGCGAGCTTGCTTACCTGATCCGTCACGATCCGGAATTTCGTGGCGTGCGCCGCGCGCATCTGATCGAGACCGGAAGGCGTGTGCGGCTGAAGAGTGCCATCCCGGCGCTGGTGGGCTTCCTCGCACAAGGACTGCCGGGACTGCGCTTCTCGTTCTTCGTGATCTCGGCCGCGCCGCGCGAGATCGTGGTCGCCGCTCTCGAGGGCATCGTCGCACCCGATCACATCTACGGCACCGAGCTCGACTTCGACGAGCTGTCGGGCGAGGTGCGCGCGATTCGCCGCGTACCGGCCGGCTACGGCAAGGTCGCGGTGATCGAGGAGCTCGAGCGACGGCTCGAGATCCCGCCGGATCGCGTGATCTATGTCGGTGACGGCAACTCCGACGTGCACGTGATGCTGCACGTGAATAACCATGACGGCTTCACGATTGCGGTCTCAGACAACCGCCAGCTGGCCCGCATCGCGCGCAGTACCGTGCTGAGCGACAACGTCTTCAGCATCATGGTCCCGGTGCTCGATCAGATCCTCGACTGGCGCACGGGTGAGATCCGCGCGCTGCTCGAGCGCAACGGCCTGACGCTCCAGGCGTGGGAGAAGGCGCGCACGGATCACGTGCAGATTGAGGACCGGCCGTCGGCCCTGTCCTCTGCCCCCGATCCGGCCACCGTTGCGCCGCAGTTAGCGGACTAAGGCGTCGTCGTCCCGGCGACGGTCACCGCCGCTGGATCGCGGCCCGTCTTGCCAGGATGCAGCGTGCCGACCGAGATCTGAAATGCAGCCCAAAGCGCCGGGTCGACCGGTCGATCGCGCAACACCATCGAGCGCATGGCCGCACCCAGTGCCGCCTCGGGCGGCATCGAGTCGTGCAGCATATGCCGGTAGAAATCTGTCATCAGGTGCGCGCCAATCTCATCCGGCACAGGCCAAAGCGAGGCCACAACCGCGTGCGCACCGCGGGCGAGCATTGTCGAGCTCATGCCGACCAGGCCGTCGCTGCGAACTTCCTTACCAAGAGCCGTCTCACATGCGCTCAGCACGGCAACGTCCGCCGTCAGTGCCTTGAGAGACACATCCGCAACCCGTACCGCCCGGTCGGTGACCGGCCCCCGCTCGTCGTAGGACCCAAGAATCAATGCTGACAATTCGGGGACTTGTGCGTCGACGATGCCGTGCGTCGCAATGTGGATGAACTGGTACTGCGACCAGTCCATGCCGAGCAAACGCGCGCGCGTGGCATCGAGGCCGATTAATTCATCAACGTCCGCCGCCGGAAACAGCGCCGCGATGCCAGCGGCCTCCTCAGCGGTGAATTGCAGCCGTGGGTAGTCGCCAGCGCCGTCGTGTGCATCGCCCGAGGCGGGGGCTTGTGCGCCCGTGACCGCATTCTTAATCGTCCCGCGACGCGGGTCATCCGCCTGGTATACAGGATCGGCCACGAGCAGGATCCCGCGGCGGCGGTGCGCCGGCGGCCGAGCCGCGCTCTTGCCCAGCATCCACGCGGCGGGCGTCACGGCCACATCGTGTTCCCTCACGACGAAGGAATCCGCTTGTCCATCCCGCATTTGCAAGGCTGCGAACGGCACGTAGTCCAGAGCGCCGTCCGGGACGATCAGCCAGCTGCGCACATGCGACACCCATGGCTGCAGGGGTTGAACGATCATCGTATATAGCGTGCGAGCGTCCTGAAGCCGACGCTCAACCGGCATGTCCACGAACCGCGTGAGCGAACGATGGAACGAGGCCGCCTGGTCTGCAATGGCGGTGGGGGATGACAAGCGCGTCCAGTGAATCTCTCCCGGCAATATCGCCCATGCGTAGGCGGATTCGGACCCAAGCCAGTACGACACCAGCGCGGTGTCAGCAGGGAGAGACGGGATGCTCATTTGTGAGCGGCTGGTTCGTGCCCCTGCGTCTTGAACCTGCACGCGGCTCGCGATGACGGTGTTGACCATGTCCACCTGTCGTCTGAGCTCCGCAATGTCCGTGACCAGGTGCCGCGCCCGCGGATCGTCGGGTCCCGACCGCTCAAGTCGTGCGTCCAGGGTAAATCGACGGGCGGAAAGCTCGCGGTACAGGTCCTCGCGGCGGCGAAGCTCAGCGGCCAGCGCCCGACGAACCTCGGGTGAGTAATTCTCGGCCGCGACCTCGGCAAACGAGCGAGCGCGCGAAGCGTCGGCGGTTGCAAACGCGAGCGTCGCGAGCGCGCTGGCCTCCTGTTCCCGCCCGCTGGCCAGGGCGTGCTCATAGCGGGCGCGTAGCAGCTCGAGTTTGAGGTCGTAGGCCGGCCGAAGCGGCGTCTGAAGTTGGGCGCGCAGCTCGGGATTCGCCGTCTGCAGTCGCACCGCATCGGCCTGCCCGAGGGCCCGATCGACCGCTGCGAGCGCCTCGCGAGATTGTCCAAGGTCCCGTAGAGCTCGCGCGAGCTCGAGGTCCCCTTCGAACTCCTCGAGGACGCTACCAAAAGTGTGCAACCCCGGCCGGGCTGCTGCGAGGTCCGTCAGCGCCTCTCGTGGCCGACCCATGCCGCGAAGAACGGTCGCGCGTTGCAGGAGCGCCTCGGCTTGAATGGGGGCACCGCTCTTGGCGACCGACGAGACGACTTCATCAAGCAGTGACTTGGCCTCCTCGGGACGTCCGGCGGCTGCGATGTGAGCGGCCTGCTGGATTCTGATGCGGGCAATGGCAGAGGGCGCGATCGCAAGGCTGAGCGCCTCGGAATCGGCCGCGAGCGCCTGCTCCACCCTTCCCTCCTCGGCATCGATGGTCGCTAGCGAGCGCAGGCTCGCCATGCGCCCCCGGCCATCGAGCGCCACGGTGCGTATCGCGAGCGAGCGCTCGAGGAACTCCCGTGCACGCTGCCGGTCGCCCAGCGCGTAATAGTTCACGCCGATCCCGTAGAGGCAATACGCCTCTTCGCGCGGTGACTGAACCTTTTCAGTGAAGGCCAGCGCGCGATCATAAAGCCGCAGCGACTCGTCATAGTGTCCGACTGCATAGCGTACTAGAGCCGTGTTGGTCATCATGGGCCCAGCGAGGATCGGGTCTTGGCCAACGTCGGTGAGCGCGTGCTCCAACCAGCGCAGCGCCTCCGGCAACCGCCCGAGCCCCCACAGGCACAGCGCCTGGTTCTGCCAAGTCTGCGCGCGCCGCTGTATCTCGTGTATGGACCCAAACAAGCGACTCGCGCGCGCGGAAGCCTCTACACATTCCGGATAGCTGCCCTCATCGTAGTACGCCACGCCGATATTCGTGAGCTGCAACCCTGCGTCATACTGCTCGCCGCGCTGCAAGTGGAACTGCACCAATCGCCGCAGCTGCTGCCGTGCGCGAACCAGAAGTCCCCGCGCGTCGGCGGCACCGGGGAGAGGCCGTCCGGGCGGTGCCGCAGATCCGATTTCGATCCAGGCGGAGGCAAGGAGCGCATCGGCACGGGCCCTGCGGTAAGAATCGTCAGGGCCGATCGTTCGGGCAGCCGTTTGGGCCCAGTCCGCTGCTTGCTTCCAGTCTTGCAAACCGGAGTACGCGACGCCTGCCAGAGCCAGCTCGGTCTGGCCAAGAAGCGCCTGATCCCCGGACGCCTCCAATGCCTGCTCGGCGGCTGAATAGGCCCGAGCCGCTCGCAAAAAGTCATCGCGTGCATTCCCGGTGGTCGAGACCGCGCGACCTCTCCAAATTTCCTCCGCCGCCGCATAGTCGGCATCACCTGTGGCGAGAGCATTCATGATCGCGACGCAGTCAGGGCGCCCCTGCAACGTCGCGAGATCAAAGACCCGAACGTTTGCCGTCCCGACCGCGCGTGCATGTTCCGTGCCCGTCACCCGGACCAGGAGCGACGCGGAGTCCCGCGCCGTCAACAGGATCCGGCGGGTTCCCGTCCGCCGCTCGGGATGCTCGGCTCGAGCGATGATCTGGTTGCTCGAGTCGAGAATCTCCACCAGCGTATCGTTGTCCCGCTCGTCCACCTGGATCAGGTACGTGTGGCCGAGAACAACGGGAAGCTTCACTGCGACGGGGGACATCCCCAGGGTCTCCAGAGGTCCTGCGGTGACCGCTGGTGCTCCGAGTGCGCGGGTACATGAGAGGCTTGCAGCGAATCCAGGGGCGGCCCACGCGGCGAGCAAGATAGCCGCCGCCAGAGCCCGCCCGGGAGCACGAGCACGCCCCCGCAAGTGCGGTGCCTTCCGATCGCGGCGTGTACACAGCTCATGCACGGTGTTGATCACCAGGCAGCATTGCCGGAGATGCCCCCTCGCAATCGGGTCTTCCCGCGCCGCTAACGGCTCCGGCGCCCCACCTGGCCGCAGTCTATCGTGACTTTCCCAAGCTTCGCGCGCTGATCCTAGTGTATGCACCCCCGGCGGGGCTGCATCCCCACAGTAATCGATCGCCGAAGATCCCGCTTCACTTCGACCGCGAGAACTCCGGGAACAGCCCAGAGGCTCGCCAGGTCGCGAGCCTCCATCGAGCCGATCAGCACACCGACCGCCGCCAGCGTCGCGGTGTGCTCAAGACCCATTGCCCGGCAGGCGGCGGCGACTTCATGGAGACGCCCTCGTGCATCTTCCGCCACCGCAACTGCCACATCCACTCTGCTCACTCTGCAGCTCCCGCGTTGGGTTGAATTCTCTCCCTAACCTGCTACCTGTTCCCTGAAGCGCGCCAGTCTCACCCGGAAGTGAGAGTCGAGGACGTTTCGCAACAGATTTCTGATACGGCGCCTTCTCGTGGAATTGGCATGCAGCGACATTCCAACGGAGGGGGGCACTCGCCTCGCGTGCGCCATACATCGCTGCGCCTTCAGGAGAATGAATATGAAATATGCAGTCATCACCCTTCTTCTCGTGGCATCGACTGGCACGACCGTCGCGGTCGCGCAGGAGGGAAATGGCCACGGTCCTCCGACGGCGCCGACCACCGTGCCGACGCCGGTACCTCAACCGACCGTTCCTACGTCGACAGGAACGCCGAAGTCGGCTTCAGCCTTCCTCGGAACGAGTCTCAACGAGATCGGCCCGGCGATCTCGACTGCCCGCGAATCGCGCCGGCGTGGTCTGCGATTGGTTTGAACCCGTAATTCCGGTACCGGGGAGCCCACGGCGGGGACCAGCCGCCGGGGGAACCGCCACCTCCGCAATCGCGTCTGCGCGACAACCGCGCAGGCGCGGTGTGCGGCGGGCATGAATTCGTGATTGCGGCGCTCAAATCGAATCGAGCGGATGCGTCCGTCCTCGGTGTGCGCTCACACTCGTCTTTTGGGGGCGGAAGGCAGCCTGAGTCGCATGAGGTTATTGAGTAACGGTGAGATTGCCGGGCGCGAGGCGACAGATATCCCGTGCGGCGGCGTTTCCGATGGAGCGCGGCCTCAGCGGTGTCGCTAACGGATTGCGTACCGGCCTCGCCACCCCCGCCCCTCCCGACCAGTCCTGAGCACCTCGCCGGCGCCGTCGGGGCGCCTAACCCTTAGAGCGCAGCAGGCCTTGGTCGCGGCCGGTGACGACCGGCCGCCGGCCGCCCTGCGATCTGGCCGGGACCGGCTTATACTCACCTCATGATCGGTGTTGATGAACAAGAACGAGCCGCACCCCCGCCAATGCCCCCAGCGGCGGACGTTCCGGCACCGATCGCGGATCCGGTCTCCCAGCTGTCGGCCGTGTATCGTGACTATCCGGGATTGCGCGCGCTCATTCTGCGGCGCGTGCACGACCCGGAGATTGCCGCCGATATCCTGCAGGACGCAGCGGTTACGACGCTCGAGAAACTACGCAGCGGAGAGATCTCCCACCCGGAGAATCTGGGCGGATATCTCTACCGCGTCGCGATCAATCACCTGCGCAATCACCGCCGCAAGGATCACGGCGCTCAATCGAGCGCCGAGGGCCTCGAGGAGCTGCGCGACGAGGACCAGGGAGATCCGGAGTGGGAGCGCGTCGGGCGGCCGCAATGGGCGGCGGCGGCGCGGCGCATGCTGGAGCAGATGCCCGGCGAAAGGGATCGGGAGCTTCTGGTACGTTTTTACCTCAACGACGAGGCGAAGGACGCGCTCTGCCGGGAGCTGCAACTCTCCAGCGAGCACTTCAATCGGGTGATCTTTCGTGCCCGTAATCGGTTCCGCGAGCTGCTCGAGCAGCGTGGCTTCTGGAAGTCGGATCTGCTCGGTCTCGCGCTGCTGGGCCTCTGTCTGGGATGCGCCGCGGCCGGCGGCATCGCGCCTGCCGCGCACGCCGCTGTGGGCTGCCATCCCGCGACTGCCTCGCCGCAGGCAATCAGGGATTCAAACTCAGGAGGAGTGACATGATCGACGCCGGCCGCGATTTCGAGCGCCTGCGCGACTACGTGAGCGGACGCCTGTCGGACGAGGAGTGCCGCACGTTCGAGGACCGCCTGGGGCGGGATCCGGAGCTCGTGCGCGAGCTCGAGCAGACACTGCGGCTGCAGGATGGTCTCGCGCAGCTCGAGGCACGGGGGTACTTCGCAACCCCGGCCGCCGCGTCGCGAACCGCCGTGCGTCAGCGCCAGCTCGAGCTGCGGCACTGGTTGCCGGCGCTCGCGGCCGCCGCCGTCTCGGCGCTGGCACTTTTCCTTTGGGTGCAGCCGCGCGCGAACAGCTCGGGGGTCCTGCGCGCAGCGGCCAACCCGCCGGTTGCAGCGCACTTCAACTTCATGGCGATGCGCTCGAGCGGCTCACCTGCCCTGACTCTGCCGTCGGCAGGCTCGATCGAGCTGAACGTTCTGCCGTCCGCGCACGCGAGCGTGTCGAGCTTCCGCGTGACCCTGCTGCGCGAGGACACCGCCGTGGGTGTGATGAGGGGCCTCACGCCGGGCAGGGATGGCCAGATCCGGTGTTATGTCGATGCGCGCCGTCTGACGGCGGGCAACTATAGCCTGCGCGTCGAGCCGGACTCGGGAGCCGGCGCCGCGCCTGAGTTCTTCGCATTCAAACTGCGCAGCGCTGGCACGCTGGCGCAGTAAATCCGCACGAGAAGCGCTGTTTCAGCGCCCTAGTGCCCCCTTGAGGCGGCGGCGGCGAAGCCGCGCTCCATCTCGATCGCGGCAACTCCCGGAATGGCACGCAGGGTCGGCAGATCCGCGAGCTCGGCGGATCCCATAAGAACGCCGACGTCAGAGAGCGTCGAGGTGTGTCCGAACCCGAGCGCGCGGCATACGGCTGCAACCTCATAGATCCGATCGCGGGCTTCCTCTGCGATCGCGATGGCTACCTTGATCCGGGTCATTGACATCTTCGTCTCCACGTCACTCACTATCAAACGCTCCAGTCAGCCAAAGGATTACTGCGGCGCCTGCACCCGCCCGGCAGCAGGTCGCGGCGCGCCGCGCCCGCGACCCCGGGGTGCGCCTGCGCGGGCAGCACCGCGATCCCGGCGACGAACGGCGCCGCCATGCCGGTGCCGCTGCAAGTCTGCTGGAGCGTCGGCCGGGGCGCTGCCAACAGGATCGCAATTGCAGGAGCTGCGAGGCCCACGCTCCCGTCGTCCGGAATCGAGTCGCCGTTCGGGACGGCGGCCTGTAACGCGACCGAAATGAGTCCGCATACGTGCTACCTGTTACTGGAGAGCCACGCCTCTCACCCGAGCCTACGCATTTCCGTCACAAGGAATATGAAGCAGGGGGTGAGATAACCGGACTGGTGGTGACACTGTACTAATGCGGCGGCGTATCCTGATGGAAGCGCGTGCGGCGATGTGGCTAACGGATTGCGTACCAGCATCGCCACCGCCGCGCCCAGCCAGGCCGGAGAGCTGAACGTGGATCTCCCCCAACGCCCCCCGGGTCCGGTCGTTGGACCCGTGGGGGTGGGCCATGGCCAAGTCGAAGGCCTCAGCGCGGCGGCCGCGGGCGCACGCGGCTCGGCACACGCCGCAGGCAGTGCCGTCAGGCGCCAGGCTCAGGCCCGCAGCCTCAGCTGCGGCGCTACCTCCGATCGACTGCGTGGTGGTCCTCATGCTCGAGAACCGCTCGCTCGATCATCTCTTCGGCAAGTGGCCCGGCGTTGCAGGGCTTGCGCAAGGTCCGTTTTCGAATCGACCATTACCCCTGACGCCGGCGAGTCCCACCGCTAACTCCCCGATCGCGGCGGGACAGCCGGCGCTTTTTGCGGTCGCGCAGGGCCAAGGACCGGGGCACTCGCTCGATGATACGAACGTGCAGCTGTTCGCGAGCAAGGTCGTGGCTGCGGGCGGCGCGCCGCGGCCGCCTAATGATCGCGGCTTCGTCATGAACTACAAGACCGAGCTCGCGGCGGACGGCTTCTCTGGCGCGGGCGTCGAGCTGAGCGTGGTTATGCAGACCTTCGTGTCGGGCCAGCTGCCCGCACTCAGCGCACTCGCCGAGAACTTCGTGTTGTGTGACCACTGGTTCGCCGAGGTTCCCGGGCCGACGATGCCCAATCGCCTCTACATCCACGCCGCTACATCCGCGGGCTGGGCATACGACAACTGGACGCTCGCGCTGACGAGCGTGACGATCTACGAGCAGCTGCAGAGGAGCGGGCGCAGCTGGTCCGTCTACTACAGCGATCAGAACGAGGTCGCACAGTACAGCCGCATCAATACGCAGCGCGCGAGCTTCAAGCTCTATGAGGGCAGCTTCGCGGCCGACGCCGCGGCTGGCAGGCTTGCCAACTACAACTTCATCATCCCGCGCTTTGCGGGCTCGACCACCGACGGCCCCCCGACCACGATGCATCCGCCGCAGGATGTGCGGCCGGGCGATCAGCTGGTAGCGGATGTCTACGCGGCGCTGCGCGCCGGGCCGCAGTGGGCGCGGAGTCTCCTGGTCGTCACCTTCGATGAGCACGGCGGCTACTTCGATCACACCGCCCCTGCCGTGGCGGTGAACCCCGACGGCATCAACTCGCCGGCGCCGGGCGACACGGCATCCTTTGCGCCGCAGTTCGCTTTCGACCGGCTCGGGTTGCGGGTGCCGGCGCTGCTCGCCTCGCCCTATCTGCCCAGGGGCGTGGTGAGCTCAACGCCCCTGCAGCACACCTCGGTGCTGGTGACCGTGCGCGAGCTCCTCGGCGTCCAGGGAGCGCTCACCCGGCGCGATGCGGCCGCGCCGAGCTTCAGCGGCCTCTTTCTCAGTGCGCCGCGCACGGACACCCCGAGCGTGCTGGTGAGCCCGGGCGCGCACGCGCAGGTGCCTTTCGATGCCACCCAGGCGGCACCCGATGACCTGATGAGCGAGATGGCGCTGCATTGGCGCAAGGTCACGGCCAGCCTGCCGGGCGCACCCAAGGTCGTCACCCGCCCCACCTCTCAGGATGAGGTGCATCGCTTCCTGCGCACGCAGATCGAGGCGTTTCTCAACTACCGCAGTCGCAGCGCGCGCCGGACAGTGCGCCGACGGCGTTGATGGAGGAACCTGCGAGCTGCCCGTGACCCGCGGCGGGCGCATCGCTCACCCGGGTTGCACAGCACCCGCGCGCCCGCGCCTGAAGACAAAGTAGGCCAGCAGCGCGATCGCGATCGAGACCGTGCTGGTCCAGAGCTCGGCACGATGCGAGGGCGTGAATGCCATCGCCACCAGTACCGAGGCCATGCCCGCAATGGCGAGATAGCTCAGCCAGGGAAACAGCCACATCGGCAGTGCCGATGGCGGCAGCCCGGCGCGCTCGCGGGCGCGGCGCGAGCGCACCTGTGCCACGCCGATCATCAGATAGATGATCGCGATGATGGCGCCGGAGGAGTTCGTCAGGAACACATACACCCCGGTGCGCGAGACGATCGCCGCGATTACACCGGCGAAGCCGAAGACGCTCGCCAGTAACACCGCACGCGCCGGCACGTGTCGCGCATTGGTGTGTACCAGCCAGCGTGGTGCATCGCCGCGGGTCGCAAGGACGAACAGTACCCGCGAAGCGATATAGAAGCAGGAGTTGAGGCAGGAGAGCACCGCGGTAAGGACCACCGCGGCCATGATGTCGCTGGCAAAGGGGAAATGTACCTCATCGAGCGCCAGGGTGAACGGCGACTGCGCCGGCACCACCTTGCTCCAGGGAACGACGCAGGTGATGACGAACACGGACAGCACATAGAAAAGGAGAATGCGCGTGATGATGGTGGAGGTCATCCGCGCCACGGCGCGCGCCGGCTCGGGCGATTCCGCCGCCGCGATGGTCACCACCTCGGCGCCCATCATCGACCAGATGACGGTGGTCACGGAGGCGAGCACTGCGAACCAGCCGAGCGGCGCGAATCCCCCGTAAGCGGTGAGATTCGAGAAGGTCGGCCCGGTTGGTGAGCGGAAGCCGAAGGCGTGGGCGCCGACGACGATGATGAAGGAGATGATGGCCGCAACCTTGATGGAGGAGAACCAGAACTCGAACTCGCCATAGGCGCGCGCCGACATCAGGTTCACGGACGTCATGCACACCATGAGCGCGGTGCCGATCACCCACTCGGGAAGCGCTATCCAGTCCTTGATGATGCCCGCACCGGCGATCGCCTCGACGGGAATCACCGTCACCCAGAAGTACCAGTAGAGCCAGCCAACCGAGAACCCCGCCCAGTTGCCGAGCGTCGCGCGGGTGAACTCGGTGAACGAGCGCACCTGCGGCATCTCGACCGCCATCTCGCCCAGCATGCGCATGACGAGCAGCAGCAGGAAGCCGGTGAGGATGTAGCTGAGGATGCAGGCCGGGCCCGCGCCCCTGATGGCGACGCTACTGCCGACGAACAGTCCCGCGCCGATGATCCCGCCGATGGTGATCATCGCCACGTGCCGGGGCCGCAGCGAGCGGCTGAGCTCGTGTTGGGCCGACGGGGCCTGGGTGGCCTGCGCGGCCGTGACTGCGCTATTCATTGGCCGCCGAGTATACCGGGTTGCGCCGCGGGCGCTGCGGGCCTCATTTCCGGGCGGCCCGGAACAGCAGATCCTGGTAGTCGTAGCTGAAGTCCGCGAGCGGCGAGACCGCCTTCATCGTGATGCGGTCGACCCGGCCGTCGGCATCCAGGCTGAAGGTGACATACATCGGCTCGATGGTCTTGTCGTCGAGGTGCGCGACGAACGTATCGTACTGATAGTGCTCGAGCGTGCCGGTCATACGCGGTGTCGACTTGAAATCGATCGTGAGGCGGTCGTTGACCGCCCCGACCTCGAGGTTGCCGTACCACGGGTCGGTGTAAGTGCCGGTGTAGCCGGCCACGGGGAGCGATGGGCCGACGGCGGCCGCCTTCGGCGGCTGCGCCTGGAGTGCCTTGAGGGCCTCGGCGATGCGGCGCTGCTTCTCGGCGCGGTAGCGCGCCACCCAGTCGATGCGGGGCCGGCCGAGATAGTGATCGAGCAGTTCGTACATCAGCCCGCGGATGATCTCGCCGTCCTCGCAGTTGATCTCGATCGAGAAGCCGACCTGCTTGTCGGGGATCAGCACGACCGCGGTGAGGAAGCCAAATACCGCCCCGCCGTGCCACACGATCTTGGTGCCGGCGTAATCGGTGACGTCCCAGCCGAGCGCGTAGGTGTTGAAATTGGGCTGCGTGGCCTTCAAGGGCGCGGGTGCCTCGCCGACCGGCTGCAGCACCACCGGTTTCCACATCTCGCGATGCGCGGCCTCCGAAAACAGACGCTTGCCGGAGTGATCGGGAAGCACTCCATCGTGCAGCTGGATGAGAAGCCAGCGCGCCATGTCGTTGGCGCTCACCGTGAGGCCGCCCGCCGGCGCCCCGTTGCGGCCGAGCTCGTCGCGCTCATCCAGCCGCTGCTGCGTGCCGACACCACGGAACCCGCCGTCCATGCGCGCGTGCGGGTAGGCGCGGTCCGCGGTCGCAAAACGCTCGGGCTCATCGCTCGTCGAATGCAGCATGCCGGCGGGCTTAAGCACCTGCTCGGCGGTGAACTTCTCCCACGTCTCGCCGCTCACGGACTCGATGAGCTGACCGGCGACCATGTAGAGCACATTGTCGTAGGCAAAGCCGTAGCGAAAGCTGCTCGCCGGCTTGAGGTAGCGGAGCCTGCGTACCGATTCCGCGCGCGTCAGGTTGGTGCGCGGCACGAACATCAGGTCGCCTTCGCCGAGGCCCAGCCCGCTGCGGTGAACCAGGAGGTCGCGGATCGTGATCTCGCGCGTCACCCAGGGGTCGTACATCTCGAAGCCAGGCAGCCGGTCGGTCACGTGATCGTCCCAGCCGATCCTGCCCTGGTCGACCAGGATCGCAAGGTCGGCGACCGTGAAGGCTTTGCCGGTCGAGCCGGTCGGAAAGATCGTGTCGGCATCGACCCGCTGGCCCTCCCCGAGCGCGCGCACGCCGAAGCCGCGGCTGAAGGTAACCTGATCATTCTCGACGATGGCGATCGCCAGCCCCGGCACGCCGACGCTCTGGCGCGCCACCTCCACGCGCTGCTCGAAATCCTTGGGCGGCGCGCCGAGCGCGGCTCCCGCTGTAGCGAGGGCCGCGGCGGCGGCGATGACTGTCCCGGCGTTCATGTAACCCCCTGCAGTGCGACCTTGCCGGTCGCGAGACGGAATATTCCAACGGTGAACAGCGGCAGTACGAACACCAGCAGCACGACGACCGCGAACAGCCGATAGCCTCTGGCAATGAGTGTCACGAGTCCGAAGTGCTCGGCGAGCAGCATGCAGAAGATGAGCATGGCGAGAGCGCAGGCGAGCCGCGCCGCACGTCCGAGCTCGGTGCCACGCCGGCGGCGCCACGCATGCCCGATCCGCTCGTTGACGGCGTGCACGAAGCCGGTGCCGCTCTCGAGCAGCGCGGCAAAGATCATCAGCTGAAACAGGTAGCGAAAGGCCGGCAGGTCGAGCCGCTGCAGCAGGTAGTCCGATGGCAGCGTGGCGCTAGCAATCTCCGGGTAGAACGCCATCATGCAGGTGAAGAACATGAGCGCCGGGAGCATGGCGAGGGGTCCGGCGATCAGGCCGGCCACCACCGCGTCGCGATTGCTGGTGAGATGCCGCAGTACCGGCAGGATCACGACGGCGCCGATGACGTTGTAGCTCGCGTAGGCGGCGCCTCCGGCGATCCAGCCGTGCGACTGCGCCGGGCGGGCGAAGCCCGCGACGATGCGCGCCCCGAAATGCGTGAGCGAGAAGATGACGAACAACACGTACACGCCATAGAGAAGGAACGACACGTAGGTGAACAGCCGCTCGACGGAGGCGTTGCCGTAGGCGGTCACGAGCGCGATCGCCGTCATGAGGAGCAGCGTGCCGACGATCGTCGGGGCGCCGAGCGTCGCCGCGCCGATGGCGCCGGCGGCCGCGCCGAACACCGCCAGCACCAGCACGACGAACAGCACGTAGGCCGCCTCGAACGCGATCCAGCCCGGTCCCAGCAGCGCGCGCACGAAGCTCAAGTAGTCGCGCGCGCCGCTCGCGCGCGAGAACAGGAATGTCGTCACGCAGATGGCGCTCCAGATGAGCATGCCGAGCGCCATCGCCTTGATGCCACCCCAGGGGCCGCTCGCGATGAAGAACTCGGCAAGCTCGCGGCCGGTCGCATAGCCGCCGCCGATCACCACCGCCTTGAAGGCAAGTCCCGGGAGGAAGAAGCGCTGAAAGCGCGAGGACATCAGGCCGCGCGCGGGCTGCCCCAGACGGCTGCGTCGCACTCGATCAGGCCGTCGGAGTAACGCACGCCCGGCACCCGGTCCTGGCGCAGGAAAGTCGGGCCGTCCAGGTCGACGACGTCGCACAACTGGCCGAGCACGAAGGCCGGTGCCATGGCAAGGCTCGTGCCCATCATGTTTCCGACCATCACCTTGAGTCCAAGGCGGCGTGCCTCGTGTGCCATGGCGAGCCCCTCGGTGAGGCCACCGCACTTGTCGAGCTTGATGTTGACGACGTCGAAGCGACCGACCAGGCCGGCGATGTCGCCAAGCACGAGCGCACTCTCATCCGCCGCGATCGGGATCGGCGATACGTAGTCCTCGAGCCCGGCCTCATGACCACGCGCCACCGGCTGCTCGAGCAGCTCAACGCGCGCATCCACCAGGAATCGGGTGAGCTTGGGCAGCAGCTCGAGGCTGTAGCCCTGATTGGCGTCCACCCCCAGCCAGACATCCGGCCGCGCGGCGCGCACCCTGGCAACCCGCGCGGCATCGAGCGCCAGCTCTCCCGTCAACTTCACCTTGAGAGCGCGCGCCGCGCCGAAGCGGCGCGCACCGGCGGCCATCAGCTCGGGCGTGTCCGCCCCGAGGGTAAAGGTCGTCAGCAGGGGCTTGGGCTGCGTGAGTCCGGCGAGCGCCCATACCGGGCGCCCGGCCCGGCGCGCCTCGAGCTCCCAGAGCGCACAGTCGAGCGCATTGCGCGCCCCGCCGGGCGGCAACAGGTGCTGCGCCGAATCGCGATCGATGCCGCGCTCGATCGTGCCGCGCTGCGCCTCGATCTGCGCCGCCATCTGCTCGACCCGCTCGCCGAGAAAGAACACTCCGGAGGCCTCGCCACGCCCGCATTGCGTGCCGTCATCGACGCTGACCACCACGGCGTCCTGGTGCTCGAAAACCCGCCCGGCAATGCGAAACGGCGCCGAGAACTCGAGCTTCTCGATCGACACCGCGAGCTTCAGTCCCGACATCAGTAGTCGGTCCCGATGCTCATCAGTTTGCAGACCAGGGCCACCCACAGCACCGTGACCGCCGCGAGCGCGAGCACCACGCTCCACAGCTTTGCCGGCCAGCGACGCTGGCCGCGCCACACGACGGCGAGATTCCACAGCATGATCGCCAGGCCGCCGAGGAACGCTACGATGCTCAGCAGCTGCGCGAAGACCAGCAGCGGATCGAGCTTGCCGCCGAGCGTCCCCGTGTCGTTGAGGATCAGCGCGACGAAAACTCCCCACACCGCGAGGGCCGCGACGATCGCGAGTGCGCCGATGCGGCTCCAGACATACGCGCGCAGTGCTCCCGGATCGAGCGCCAGGGGTGCGTGGTAGCGGCGGCGCACGATAGCCGCCACCGGCCACACGAGCGCGGTGAGCAGCAGCGCAGCCAGGCTCGCGCACAGCAGCGGCATCAACCAGGTGCTGGCGGCGTACCACGGCACGCGGTCATACACCATGAAGGGCGAGAGAAAATCGAAGCTGAAGCGCACCGGCCTGCTATCGACCACCTTGGCAGCGGCGCGGTCGTGACCATCGACGTCCTGCCAGACAAAGGGGGCGACCTCGACCCAGTGCCGCGGCTTGCCGTTCGGCCCCGGGAAAGGCAGCACCAGCTCGCCCTTGGCGTTGACACCCACCTTGGTCGCACCGATGAAGCCGAGCGCGGCGAGAAAATTGGTGTCGGCGCGGCGCGAGACCTGCCAGACACCACTCATGAGCGCGGCGTGCGCGGCCTGCGTCTTGGGGTCGACCTGCGCGGTCACCGGAGGCGGCACAGCGGCCGGGAAATAGCGGTCGGCAAAGTCAAAGAACAGCTGGTTGCGCAGCGTCTGCACCGCCCCCTCCTTGCCCGGACTGCTGAAGGAGGCGTAGAGACCCGCACCGTCTTTCAGAAACAGGTGCAGCGAGGTATGGAACCACTCCGTGTCTCCGAGGTGCGCGATCACCTCGCGGCCGTTGATGTTGGTCTCGAAGAAGCCGAGCTCCATGCGATTCAGCGGCCCGATTCCGTGGCTGTACGGGCTGTTGTGCATCTGCTCGGCGATCGCGGCGCTCAGGATCCGGTTGCCGTGATACTCGCCGTCCTGCAGATGCGCGATCATGAAGTGCGCCATGTCATCGGCTGATGCCGACATCGAGCCCGCGGGCCGCGGACCCACGTACTCGAAAGGCTCGGCGTGCCCCGAGGCGACGCGATAGCCCGTCGCCATGAATGGCTCGAGCGCAGCCGGCAGCGGCTGCCGGAAGCTCGAGTGCTTCATGTCGAGCGGCTGGAAGATGCGCTTCTCAAGGTACTCATCGAAGGGCTCGCCGGAGACGCGCTCGACGATGTAGCCGGCGAGCGAGGCGCCGTAGTTGGAGTACGCGGGCGTCGAGCCTGGAGCGAAGATGCGCGCCGGCACCTTCGCCTTGAGCATCTGCTCGAAGGTCGGCAGATCGTTGCTGACCGAGATGACGCCCTTGGCGTGCTCCTCGAAGCCGGCGGTGTGCTGCATGAGATTGCGCATGGTGATCGGCTTGTCGTCCATGCCGGTCACCTTGAAGTCCAGGTATTTGTTGATGTCGGTGTCGAGGTCGACCTTGCCCTGCTCGACGAGCTGCATGACGGCAGTCCAGACGATGAGCTTCGACACCGAGCCGGGACGGAACATGGTCTCCTTCGGGTCGACCGGCGTGCGCTTCTCGACGTCGGCGAACCCATAGCCGCGCTCGGTGACCACTGCGCCGTCCTTGACGATCGCCACCTCGGCGCCGGCGATGTCGCCGGTCTTGAGCGCATACGGCAGGTAGCCGTCGAGCCAGGCGTTGGCGTCTTCGCCGGTGAGAGCGTGCGCCGGGATTGCATCCGGCGCAGGCGGCGCGGCCGCGGTCGGCGCGCTCCAGGCAATCGCCGCCGTGAACAGGGCGGCCGCCAGCAGGAACAGAGCGGCGGCGGCCACCGGGAGCAGTCCGATCTTGCGACGCGTGAGGGCGCGCGGGAGCTTGGTGTTCAAGGCTTGGTCCTTCCGGTCGATTGCTATGCCAGGCATGAGTCGATGAGCCTTTCGAATTCCTGTCCCGAACGCATCGGATCGGCCACCGGCAGGCCGAGCCGATGGCTCTCCCGCGCGAGCAGATCATGCGCCTCGTGAGCGTTCAGCTGCGAGGTGTTGAGACACACGCCGGCGCAACGAATGGCCGGGTTGGTGCGGCGGCCAAGCTGCAGGGTGATATCGACCGTCTCGGCGATGCTCGGCAGCGGGTAGTCCGGGTAGCCGAGCGTACGCTCGCGCCCCGGGTGGTGGCAGACGACGAATACGTCAGGCTGGCTGCCGTGCAGGAGCCCGAGCGACACGCCAGCGTACGCCGGATGAAAGAGCGACCCCTGGCCTTCGATGACATCCCAGTGATCCGGCGCGGCATCGGGACTCAGCAACTCTGCCGCTCCCGCTTCGAAATCCGCTACCACTGCGTCCATCGGCATGCCACCGCCGGCGATCAGAATCCCCGTCTGTCCGGTGGCGCGGAAGTCGACCGCGCGGCCGCGCGCGGCGAACCGGCGCGCCACGGCGAGTGCTGAATACTTCTTGCCGATTGCGCAATCCGTGCCCACCGTGAGGAGGCGCTTACCGGTGCGCTTGCGACCCGAGGCGACCGGTATCCCGCGTGGCGGGACTCGCACGTCGATTAGCCGGCGGCCGAGCCTCGCCGCCGCAGTCTTGAGTTGCGGCAGTTCCTCGAGCCTGACGTGCAGGCCGCTGACCAGGTCCAGGCCCTCCTCGAGTGCCGTGACCAGCAGCGGCACCCAGCGCTCGCCGATCACGCCACCGACATTGGCGACGCCGATCACGAGGCCAAGCGCGCCGCGCTCGCGGGCCTCGCGGGGCGTGAGTCGCGGCAGGCCTGTGGTGATGGTGGCTTCAGGGCACGCCCACTCGCCGACGCAGCGCTCCGGTATCCAGTCGCGCAGACCGAAGGCGGTCTTGGCAAACGCCGGCTCGGTCGCATCGCCGAGGAACAGCAGATAGGGAGAGGGCAGGCGCGCGGGCGCCGTCACAGCCGCCTCCTGCGCCCTGCCTGAAGCGCGCTGCGACACCGCCGTCCCCGGCGCTCAGAATCGCAGCGTCACAGCGGCGCCGAGCGTGCGCGGCTGCAGCAGCGTGATCGAGCCACCGAAGTTCGCGGTCCCGGAGTTGGCGTAGGAGGTGATGCCGCGCGTGTCGCCGATGTTCCTGGCATACAGCTCGAACGTCCAGCGCGCGTTCTCGAGTCCCGCGCGCAGATTGACGGTGTTGTAGCTCGGCAGCGTGGTGCGCGGATCCGGAGTGAAGACGATCGCCCCACTGACGACCGAGATACTGGCGCCGAAATCGCTGACGCGCGATCCGGTGTAGCCCCAGGTCGCGCCGACAAACCCGGCGAAGTCGCTCACCGCGGGCCAGGTGTAGGACCCATCGAGCGAGGCGCTCCACTTCGGCACAAAGGACAGCTCGTCACCATCGGTGCCGCCGGCCGCAGGCGCGCTCGAGGTCAGATTGGCATCCACGTAGGCACCGGTGAGGAGGAAGTTGAGGCCCTTGACCGGTGTCAGCCCGAGAGTCCACTCGAATCCCTTGCTCTGCGCCGAGCCGCCGTTGGCGTCGATCGTGAAGTTCTCGACGAACTCGGACAGCTGGATCTTCTGCCAGTTGATGAGGAACGCGTCGACGTCGACCGACAGTAAGTTGTCGAGGAAGGTGGTGCGCGTGCCGAGCTCGTAGTTGGTGGTCGAGTCGGCTTGATACGAAGTCGGCACGCCCGGGGTGATGGTCGTGGGCAGAGCGTTCGGGCCGCCCGGCCGGTAGCCGGTCGCGATACGCGCGTACACCAGGGTGTTGTCGCTCACATGCCAGCGCGGCGCGATCGAGTAGGTCCAGTCGGTGCCGTTCGAAGTGCCGCCCGTGAACTGCGGCGGACTGACCAGCAGGCCGCTTATCTCCTCGTCGGCGGACTGCCGATTCTCGGACCAGCGAGCCCCGAGCGAGATGTCCCACTGCGGGTTGAAGTAATAGGTGATCTCGCCGAAGCCGGACCATTCACGGTAGATCGCGCCGAGATGCGGGGTCTCGAGCGAGGGCAGCGGGGTGAGCGCCTGGCTCGGGATGAAGAAAGTCGGCAGCGTCTCATCGATCGTCGAGGCCTCGCGGGTGAAAAACGCGCCCACCTGCCACTCGAGCGTCTGCGATTCGGCCGAGGTCAGGCGCACCTCCTGGGTGAATTTGCCCATGTTGACCTGATCGGTTTCCGCAAGCCCGGCGGGCGCGCCGACGATGCTGGCCGCGAGATCCCCATAGGTTCCCCCCGCAGGTGCCCCGGCTGAGAGCTCGAGCGAGGACTCATCGGTGAACAGGTTCACATAGGTCTTGCCGTAGCTCGTGATCGAGCTCAGCGCGCCCCAGCCGAGATTCCAGTCGAGCTTGGCGCTGAATTCCCGGTAGCGGAACGTGCTCGGCTCGTTGATGAAGCGCGTCTGGTCGTAGTCACCGACCAGCGGCTGCAGTGAATTCGCGGGCGGGGTGAGCGGTGTGCCGGCGGCGCCGACCACATCGACCGTTGGCGTGCCGTCGGTACGCAGATTCTGGCCGAAGGCAGTCAGGCGGATGGTGAAGTTCTCGGTGGCGTTGACGAGCAGCGAGGCGCGCCCGCCCTCGCGCTCGCCACGGTTGATCTCGGTCTCGTTGAGATTTGGATCGTCGATGTAGCCCGGCAGCCACGCGCCGTAGCCGCTCAGGCGGATGGCGGCGCTGTCGGTGAGCGGCATGTTGATCATGCCCTTCAGCAGCGGGTCGCTCCCACCGTGCGCGATGTCCTCGTAGCCGATGTCGAACGCGGCGGCTGCCCGCGTCGGGTCGGGCGGGTTGGTGACGTACTTGATAAGCCCACCCTCGCTCCCGGCGCCGTACAGAGTCCCCTGCGGCCCGCGCAGCACCTCCACCCGCTGCAGGTCGAAGGTGTCGAAGTCGCCGGTGATGATCGCGCCGTCGGCCAGCGCGTTGCTCGAGCCGACCGGCGTATCGTCAACATAGACGGTGACGGTGGAGCCGATACCGCCGACGTTCTCGCCGCGCAGTGTGATCCGGGAGACGCCGGGCTGTGACTCCTGCACCGAGAGACCGGGCACCAGCGCCTGCAGGTCCTGGAAATCGGTCAGGCGAAGCTTGTCCATTTGGTCCGTGGTAATCGCCGTAACGCCCATCGGGACGTCATGCAGTCTTTCGGTGCGCTTCTGCGCGGTGACGACGACCTCCTGCAGCGTCTGGGCGGAAGTGGCGGGCGTGCTCGACTGGGCCTGCTCGTCGGCACTCGCGCCTTGGGTGGTGGCGAGCGCAGCGACCATGGCGGCGGCCAGCAGTGACGGGCTTGTGAGAGACCTGAGCATGACGAATCCCCCGGGGAGGCTTTGAGCCCCCTTTTATCCAATGTGACAACAATTTTTCAGAATTGGCAAATTAATTTTCAAGCCGCAGCGGGCGGGTTAGGATTGCGGCGTGGCAGCGAAGTCCGAAGCAGCGCGGGGCGAAGCGGCGGCGCATCCGTCGGCGGCCAGCTCCATGGCCAAGCCGGGCCGGGTGCTCAAGGCGCTGCGCCGCAAGCACGGCTGGACACTCGCCGAGGTCAGTCGCCGCACCGGGCTGCCGACCTCCACGCTGTCGAAGATCGAGAACGACAAGATGTCACTCACCTTCGACAAGCTGTCGCGGCTCTCGAGCAGCCTGCAGGTGGATATCTCGGCGCTCTTCAACGGCGAGGCGGGGGAGGACGGCCTGGCGGGCGCCAGGGGCCGGCGCAGCATCACGCGCGCGGGCGAGGGCAAGGCCATTGAGACTCCCAACTACTCGCACCTCTACCCGGCGTGGGAGCTGCTCAACAAGCGCATCATCCCCATCGTCGCCGAGCCCCATGCGCGCAGTCTCGAGGAGTTCGGCGAGCTGATCCGACATCCCGGCGAGGAATACGCCTTCGTGCTAGAGGGCGAAGTGGATCTTTATACGAGCCTGTACGCGCCGGTGCGCCTCAAGGCCGGGGATTCCATCTACTTCGATAGCGGCATGGGACACGCGTACATCGCCGCCAGTGAAGGACCCTGCCGCGTGTTGTCCCTGTGCTCGGCGCCGGAGACGCAGCTGATCGCCGCGAGCGCGGGCCAGCCGCGCGGCGATGCGGCGCGCAAGGTGCCGGCCGCAGCCGCGAAGAAACGGCGCGGCTGAGCGCGCGCTGCCGCCCTACTGGGCGTGCGGCGTGCCGTCGATGGCCAGCGTAGCGGTCGAGGGGAGACGCGTCGCCCGCAGCCGCGCGCTCACCTCTTCCGCACGCGCCAGCGCGTGCAGTGCGTTGCCGCCTGCGACCTTGGCGAGATCCGCATCGCTCCAGCCGCGGCGCGCCAGCTCCGCGAGCAGCGCCGGAAACTTGTCGACACCATCGAGACCGGTTGGCCCTTCCGGTATGCCATCGAAGTCGGAGCCGATGCCAACGTGCTCGACCCCCGCCACCTTGCGGATGTGCTCGATGTGATCGGCCACGTCGCCGATTCCGACAGTGGGCTTGGGGTGCGCGCGTTCCCAGTCCGCGAGCGCGGCCTTGGCGCGCTCAGGCTGACCGATATAGAGACCGCCGAACGGCGGACTGTTGTAGCGCGCCACCTCGGCGGCCCGGTCCGCATCCCAGCGGCGCCGCGCCTCCGAGACGTAGCCCGGAAAGAAATTCACCATCACCACGCCGCCGTTCGCGGCCACCAGCTTGAGAACGTCGTCCGGCACGTCGCGCGGATGATCGACCAGCGCGCGCGCGGAGGAGTGTGAGTAGATCACCGGCGCCTCGCTCACCGCGAGCGCCGCGCGCATGGTGTCGGCCGACACATGCGACAGATCCACCAGCATGCCGAGACGATTCATCTCCCGGACTACCTCCTTGCCGAAGGGTGTCAAGCCGTGGTGCACCGGGTTGTCGGTCGCCGAATCCGCCCACGACGTGTTGTTGGAGTGAGTGAGCGTCATGTAGCGCGCACCGAGGTCGTAGTAGGCGCGCAGCACGTCAAGGGAGTTGTTGATCTGATGCCCGCCTTCGACGCCGATCAGCGAGGCGACCTTGCCGGCCTTGTGCACCCGCACCACGTCCGCCGCCGTATAGGCCATGGCGAGGTCGTTCGGGTAGCGCGCGCACATCTGCCGCACCAGATCGATCTGCTCGATGGTCATCTGCACGGCCGCAGGCCCCTGCACCTCGACCGGGATGAACACCGACCAGAATTGCGCGCCGACATGCCCCGCCCTGAGGCGCGGAATATCCGTCATCAGCGGCGGGCTCCCCTCAGGCGCCGGCAGGCTCAACGTGGAGCGGCTCAGGTCGACCTTCGAGAGGTCGCTGGCGAAGCGCGTACGGATCTCCCAGGGCAGATCGTTGTGACCGTCGATGAGCGGCGTCTGCGCGAGGATGCGATCGAGGCGCTGCGCGGGGCTGTCCTCGGCTAACGCGGGCGAGGCGAGCAGCAGCGCGGCGAGCAGCGGCGGCACCAGCCGGCCACGCGATGGCAAATACGACATGGAGCGGTTCTCCGTTACGGATGCGGCCGGCATCATACCGAAAGTGCATCGACCACGAGCCTGCCGACCGCCGCCGGTGGTGCGCGGCTACCTCATCGGGGTGGCAGCACCCTCGCCCACCACGGTGGTCCAGGGTCGCACCGACCAGCGCCTCACGAGCCCCGCCGTCACGTAGGGATCGCGCTCGGCAAAGGCTCGCGCGGCACTATCGTTGTCACCCTGAAACAGCAGCACCGCAGCATCGACGGGATCTGCCAGCGCACCGGCGAGCAGCAGCTCGCCGCGTGCGTTCGCCTCCCATGCAAGACGCAGATGCACCGCGCGATGCGCCGGCCGGCGCTCGAGATAGTCGGGCACGAAGTCGTAGAGCAGCAGAAAATGCACATCGCCTCCGCATCCGGCGCCTTTCCGAGCGCCGCTTACCTCAGGTCGTCGTCGTGTTCGGCGCTGCCGCCGGAGCGGCTTCGTTTATTCGGAATGCGTGCGCGAAGATACCGAAGTCGCCCGCCGGTGGCCTGAGCAGTGTCAGCGTCTCAGTGACCCGGCAGCGCGTGTAACGGACCTCATAGACCAGCCTGACGGTCGTACCGGCATTGGTGCCGACATTGCGCGTCACGGTCCAGTTCTCGAGCTTGTGAGTCTCCGGCCGACCGCAACGGTCGCGGAGCTGCGTAAGAGTGCTCATCCAGGTCTCGCGGGGCGTGACACTGAAGAAGCGCTGCGAGTAGAGCCCCAGCACGCCGGACAGATCGTCCTGCGCGGCGGCCGCGAAATAGCGGTCGGCGTGGGCGGCAGCGGCATCCCGATCCGCCGTCAGGCCGCATCCGGACAGCGCCAGGGTCACGCACGCCGCCAGCACTGTAGCGAGCAGGGCCATTGCCTTGAGGCACCTGCAGCATCCCATGGCACCCTCCCCCGTCAGCGGACGTTGAAGGTCGGCACGGCGCCAGCGTTCTCGATGAAGGTGCACTTGCCGTCGGCGCACACCTTGAGCTCCATCTCGATGCGCTTGAGCTGCACGTACTGCTCGGGAGAGAGGCCGATAGCTTGCCGATAGGAGTTGTCGGCGGCCGCGCGCGCTTCCTCGGCGGCGCGCCGCTGCACCTCGGCGTTCTTGATCTGGATCTCCGTCTGGATGCGCTGCTCCTGGGCGGCGGTCTCGATGCGCTGATTCTTGATCGCATCCGGGGGATTCGCGCGCCCCACCGTCATCGTCACGAGGCGCACCGGGAGCTTCTTCTCGTCGATGAACCTGGAAAGGTTGTCGCGGATCTCGGCATCGATCGCATCGAGTGCGGTGGTGCTGATCGCGGTCTCGTTCATGCCGCGCTTGCGGACCGCCTGACGCACGAACTGGCCAAATGCCTGCTCGACGTTGTTCTTGTACCAGCGGTCACCGAATCCCTTGATGAGCGCCACGGAATCCGTCACCTGCAGCGTGACGATGGCATGGAAGCTGACCGGCACGCCGTCGGCGGTCATGGTGTCCGGCAGGTCCTGCTCGTAGCGCTCCGGTCGCATCTCCACGTCTATGCCATCGGTCGAGAACGCCACGAACGTCCGGCCGGTGCGCACCGGCTCGGCGTTCACGCCACCATGGCCGAAGAACCACGGCTTCTCGATCAGGACCACCTCGTGACCGGCATCCGGCGCATAGGTCGAGCAGCCGGACGTCGTCAGCGCGGCCAGCGCCAACAGCATGAAACCGAGACTCGTGAAGCGCATGCAACCCCCTTGGTAAATGCAAGCCCGCGGATCTTTGGTAGTAAGCTTAAGCGCACCGACTTGATAGTACAGAGGTTCTCGCATGCGAGGCTCGCTTCCCGCGGTTCAGAGCCTGACGGCCGGTTACGCCGACACCAGCGGCTTCCTCGCGCTCAAGGGCCTGTTCACGTCCCACGTCACCGGCAACTTCGTGACGCTCGGCTCGGCGCTGGTGTTTGGCAACAGCGGCGCGCTCGCCAAGACTCTGGCCCTGCCGACTTTCTGTCTGGCGGTGCTGGCGATCAGGCTGATTGCGTTGCGCCTGCGGGCCGCCGGGCGCCCCGTGCTGCGCAGCGTGCTGACGCTGCAGCTGCTGTTGCTGATCGTGGCTGCGGCTCTGGCGGCCTGGGCGGGGCCGTTCGGCGATCCCGATCGGGGCGCAGCGCTCGCGCTCGGCATGATCCTCGTGACGGCGATGGCGTTGCAGAACGCGGCGCATCGAGTGCATCTGTCGCATACGCCACCCTCGACCGTCATGACCGGGTCGACGACCCAGATCATGCTCGACCTGGGTGACATGCTGCATGGCCTGCCGCCGGAGAAAGCGGCCACCACCCGCGTGCGGCTGAAAGCGATGACGGCGAGTGTCGTGCTGTTCGCCGTCGGCTGCGGTCTCGGTGCCGTACTGTTCGCGGAAATCAACAAGTGGTGCTTCTGCGTGCTGCCGGTTCTCGCCGCCTGCGCGTTGCTGTTTCGCTCAGAGATGGTCGACGCCGGCACTTAACCGCGGCCCGCGGTATCCGGATGCCATCCACGACATACCTCCGCGTGAGTCGCCTGCTGCTGGCGTTCGTGTTCTTCCCTGTCGCAGCAGCCGCGACTGCCGGCGAGTTGCCCGCGCCCTGGCTGCCGCTCGACCCGGGCCAGGCGCTCTGCCGGAGCAACGCCCATGAGGCGGCGCTTGCGGATGCGGCCGTACGCTTTGCGGTCAGGATCGAGGACGGACATCTCTATCCGGCTGCGCTCGATGACGGCTTCACCCACGAACAGCTTGCGCTCGCCGGCGAGCTCTTCGCGGTGACTCCCCGCGGCGGCGGCCCGCTCGGCGCCGGACGCTTCCAGCTGCGCAGCGCCCCGGGCTGCAGCCCGGTCGCGCCACGGCCCGACGCCGCACGCGCCGCGGAGCGCCGCGCCGGCATGGCGCTGGATGCCGACCTCGAAGATGTCGCGACCGGCCTCAGGGTCCACTGGCGTGCGGTGCTGCGGAACGGCACGAGCTACGTGCGCGTGGAGCTGCGCCTCGAGGCGGCATCGGAGCTCGATCTGGCACGCGTCGCGCTCATTACGCTCGGGCTGCCCGGAGGTTTCGTGGCCGGCACGGCTTCCGGCTCGCCGCTCGTGTGCGGCAACGCCTTCTTCGGCTTCGAGCATCCGATCGCAGAGGCCGACGTCGTCGATGGCCAGGCGACCATGACGCTGCGGCGCGTGCTGCCGCTGCGCCCGGGCGTGCCGGTCGCATACTCCGCCGTGCTCGGCGTGGCGCCCGCGGGACAGCTGCGCCGCGGCTTCGCGGCCTACCTCGAGAACGAGCGCGCCACACCGTTTCGTACCTTCCTGCACTACAACTCCTGGTACGACATCGGCTATTTCACCCCATATACCGAGGCGGATGCGCTCGCGGCCATCGAGGCCTTCGCTGAGCACCTGGTGCGCGAGCGCGGCGTGCGCATGGACTCGTTCCTGTTCGACGACGGCTGGGACGATCACGCTCACCTGTGGCAGTTCAGCAAGGACTTCCCGCGCGGCTTCGCGCCGCTGCGCGCGGCAGCGGGGCGGATCGGCGCCGGGGTCGGCGTGTGGCTCTCGCCGTGGGGCGGGTACGGCAAGCCGCGGCTCGAGCGGCTCGCGGCGGCGCGGGCTGGCGGCTACGAGATCGATGAGCAGGGACTCGCTCTGTCGGGCCCGAGGTACTACGCGCTGTTCCACGAGGCGGCGCTACGGTTGCTGCGCGACTATGGCGTCAATCAGTTCAAGATCGACGGCACCGGCAGCCCCGACAAGGTCACCCCGGGGAGCGCGTTCGATAGCGACTTCGCCGCCGCCCTGGCCCTGATCGGGGATCTGCGGGCGATGCGGCCGGATCTTTTCATCAACCTGACGACCGGCACCTGGCCGTCACCCTTCTGGCTGCGCAGCGCCGACTCCATCTGGCGCGGCGGCGAGGATCACAGCTTCGCCGGCACGGGCAGCAACCGGCAACGCTGGATCACGTACCGCGATTCGGACACCTACGGCGGTATCGTCCGCCAGGGGCCGCTGTTTCCGCTCAATTCGCTGATGCTGCACGGAATCATCTACGCGCGGCACGCTCACGGGCTCGACGCCGACCCGCGTGATGACTTTGCCGACGAGGTCCATGCGTACTTCGCCAGCGGCACCGGGCTGCAGGAGATGTACATCTCTCCCGACCTGCTCAGCAAGCGCAATTGGGACACGCTCGCCGAGGCGGCGCGCTGGGCCCGGGAACGAGCCGTGGTGCTGCGCGACAGCCACTGGATCGGGGGCGATCCCGCGCGCGGTGAGGTGTACGGCTGGAGCTCGTGGGCACCGGGACGCGCGGTGCTGGCCGTGCGTAACCCGAGCGGCGAGCGGCGGTCATTCACCTTTGTACTCGGGCGCCTGCTGGAGCTGCCGCGCGGTGAGCCGCAAGTGTGGGTGGCGACATCCGCCTTCGGCAAAGGCCGCGCGCGGGTAATGCATGCACACCGGACAGAACGAATCTCGCTCGCACCCTATCAGGTGGAAGTGCTGGATCTGCTGCCGGGCACCACCGCCGCGCCGTGATTCGCCTATGAGCCTCTGCGGCGCGCTGCCTTCACCCACGGTCGCAACACCTGCCGCACGGGTTGAGTCACGGTGGCCGCCACCTCAGGGTCGATCAGGCGCCGACGCTTGAGGTGGCGCAGCGCAACCTGCACGCCGGACTTCGACAGTCCGGTCTGAGTCGCAATCGCCTGCAGGCTCACGGCTACGGCGTCGCGCCGCAGACGGGCCGCCTGCCGCAGCAGATACAGGTAAACGATGAATGCCGCCGGTCGTCGATCGTGCCCGACCAGGTCCGGCATCAATGTATCGAGCACATAGGCGTCGAGCAGGACTCTCTCCATAGCAGTTATGACTATAGTAGTTACAGGTGCTGGGCCGCGCTACTGCGCGTTAGGATTTGAGCACAGTCAGCCGCGGAGGCGCCATGATCAGCCATCTCAAATTCGTCAGCATCCCGACGCGCGACCAGCAGCGCGCGCTCGAGTTCTACACCGAGAAGCTCGGCTTTGCGGTAGCAACCGATCAGCAGTTCGACGCACAGCAACGCTGGATCGAGTTGCGCATTGCTAATTCCGGCACGCGCGTGGTGCTGTTCACCCCCGAGGGTCATGAGGACCGCATCGGCTCCTTCTTCAATGGTTCATTCGCGTGCGACGACGCCGTCGAGACTTATCGGCAGCTCAAGGCGCGCGGGGTGGAGTTCGTCTCGGAGCCGCAGAAGCAGCCGTGGGGTACGTACGCCATCTTCAAGGACCCCGACGGCAATCGGTTCGTGGTGTCCTCGTGAGCGGCACAACTCGCATCGTGCCGAGCGTATTCGACAAGCTCAACTTGCGGGATCAGGCGCAGCTCGTGGTGCTGAATGCGCCTGAGTCATTCGAGGCGCAGCTCGACAAGCTGCGTGGCAGGAGGATCGTACGCGGCCTCAAGGACAGCCCGCAGGTCGGGTTCGCACTGATCTTTGTCAGCCGCCAGAAGCAGCTGAACGAGCTGGCGGCCGCCGTGACGCGGCGCGCAGTGGATGATCCGATACTCTGGTTTGCCTATCCAAAAGGCACGTCCCGCAAGTACCGCTGCGACTTCAGCCGCGATCACGGCTGGGATGTTCTGCATGAGGCGGGGTTCGATACCGTGCGTCAGGTTGCCATCGACGCAGACTGCTCCGCACTCAGATTTCGCCGCGCGAAGTACATAAACCGCAAGCCGGTGCCCGCCGCCAAGACACGCGGCGGCTGAAGCTCTAGACCCCGCTCACGCGCTTCAGCCTGACTTTGATCACCTCCCCGGTGGGCGCTTCGATGCGACCGTCATTGAGTGTGTTTCCGCGTGGATTCACGCCGGTGAAATCCAGCGGCACACCCAGCTCGCGCGGATGGTGCGGGCTGCACGCTTCGGGGCTCAGCTGCAGCCGCTGCTCGCCGGCGGAATAGCTGCTGCCTCGCGGCTGGAGCTTGCACTCGCCCTCACCCGAGGCCGCCGCGTACTGCAAGGTGCCTTCGATGCCACCGTCCTCGTACACCCGGTCGATGCTGAGGTTGACGACGCGTAGCAGCTGCTTGCCCGCGGCATCGACATATTCGCCGCGCCAGCTGCCGGACAAGTCAGGCCGCGGAGGCGCTGGTGTCGTGGCAGGCGGTACGACGGCCGCCGGCCCGGTGCTCGCCGCGGTTGCCGCGGATATGACGGTGGCGGGGGTCGCCTCTGCCGGCGTCGCCGCTGCCTCGCTTACTGAGGTGGCAAGCACGGGCGGCGCCGCGTACTGCGCCGGAAGCGGCGTCGGGATTGCTTGATGGTGCACGGTCTGCGGCCGCTCCGCGTGACGCAGCAGCGAGCCGACCAGAAGTAATCCGAGCAGCACTGCCGCGAGACCCAGGCGTTGGGAGCGCAGGCGCTGCAGGAGTCCGGGGGCCGGCGCCGCAGTCGCGGCCGCGGCCGGTGCGGCCGCGTTCGCCGGCGACGGCCCTGCGCGACGAGCGGCCGCGTCCTGCAGGAGGATCGTCGATGCGGAGTAGTCGAACGTCATCGCCTCGCCCGCCTCAGGGCGCCGGGTCGACGAGTACTCGACCATCACCGTGTCGCCGTGCCGGCCGATGGCCGCCGGTCCGCTGCGCGTCGATGCCGATATCGCCACCGTGCCGGTTGGTCCTGCACCGATTGGCGGTGGCGTTGTCGGGATCACCTCCGTACCGGTTGGGCCGGGACCGTCTGGGGGCGGCCTCGGTATCGCCACCGTGCCGGTCGGTCCCGCACCGATCGGCTGCGGTCTCGATATCGCCACCGTGCCGGTCGGACCGGCACTGGCTGGCGCCGGCGCTCTCGGTATCGCCACGGTGCCCGTGGGACCCACCGGCGGTGCGGCGCTATCGGCTGCGGTCACATCTGCCACGGTTGCTGCGGGCAAATCCGGCAGCGCAGCTATGAACTCCTCCGCGCTCTGGAAGCGCGCATCGGGGTCCTTTGCCAGCGAGCGCATCACTGCGTCAACGATCGGCTGCGGGATGCCGTAACGGTAGACCGTGGGCGGCTCCGGCGTATCGTTTACATGGGAGTTCAACACCATGAACTCGGCCTTGCCGCGCGGATTGAACGGCCGATGGCCGCTCACCAGCTCATACAGCGTCAGTCCGAGCGCATACACGTCGGTGCGGCGGTCGACGGCGCGGCCAAGAATCTGCTCGGGCGCCATGTAGAGCGGACTGCCGATGCTGGTGCTGCTTACCTTGGTTGCCCCGGGTGAGCCCTGACGCTTCGCAATTCCGAAATCCATCACCTTGACGATATCGTCCCGGGTGACCATCAGGTTGCTCGGCTTGAGATCGCGATGAATGATCCCGGCGCGGTGCGCGGCCGCCACGCCGCGCAATGCCTGTTTGAAGATCGGTATGCTCTCGCGGACCGCAATCGCCCCGCGCCGCCGGATCAGCTGCTCGAAGCTCTCGCCGTCGATGAACTCCATGACCGCGACCGGAGCGCCGTCGTGCACGAAGTAGTCGAACAGCATCGCGACGTTCGGGTGGTTGAGCGCACCCTGCATGCGCGCTTCCTGACGGAAGCGCTCGACGAAGTCAGGGTCGTTGCGAGCCTCGGCGCTCATCACCTTGACCGCGACCTGCCGGTCGAGGTTCACGTCGAGCGCCTTGTACACCACACCCATCGCGCCGCGGCCGACGAGCTCGAGAATGCGGTAGTGGTCGATGACCTCGCCGATCACTGCTCGGTACCGATTGCGCGCCGGCGCGACAGCAACAAGCGCCCGCTCACTGTGCCTGGCGGATCTCGTCCAGCGCGCCCGGAGCGGGAGCCGCGCGGCCGTCGGCAATCAGGGTGGGGTGCGCCCCGCCCTTCGGCGGCCCATTCGGCCCCATGCTCTTGGAGGCGGCCTGCATCGCCTGCATCACCTGGGCTGCCTGTTCGTTCTCCATGGCGTTTAGATCGTTGAGGCCGACACGCGTCTTGAGGCCCTTGGGACAGTCGGATGGCCCGCTGAGCTCCACGACCACGGGTATCGTCCAATCGTCCTGGCTCATTGCGCCGGTGCGCTTGATGTAGTCATTGGCGGCCAGCGAGCAGTAGTGGTTGGCGGTACCTGTTGGAACGTCAAGCGGCTGCACGACCTCGAAGAACACGTGATTGGGCCTGAGGGCCGGCGGTGTGCTCGAGTTCGTCTGAGTCGCAGGCGAGGCCACCGCGGACTGCTGCTCCTGCAGCCGGACTTTGATCTGCGCGTTGAGCTGCGCCTTTACTTCCGGCGTGATGGCAGGCGGCGCGGCTGTCGGCGCGGGCGGCGGCACCGGCTCGCTCGATTGAGTTGGCGATGCCTCGGTCTGGTCCGGAGCGGGCGCAGCGGCGGGGTCCACGTATTGAGCGGGGCCCGCGGGAGCCGGTGCGGCCGCGGGGTCCACGTACTGAACAGCCTCCGCGGGAGCACCTGCGGGTGACGGCCCGGCAGCCGGCGCGGCGGTTTGCGCCTGATAGGCCATCTGCATGTTCTGCGCGATGATGTAGTCGGTCATCCACAGATCGGGGCTCGAGTACACCGGATACGGTGTGAACAGCACGCCGTAGGTCGGGTACCACGGCTGCGCGCGCCAGCCCCACGAGTAGGCGATCGGGTGCGGCCAGGCGGCCAGCGCCCAGCCGTAGTAGGCCGCGGGATAACGAACCGCCGGCACGAATGACTCGTAGGCGAATGCCCTGCCGAATTGATGCCAGACGTGCTGCTGGTAGACGCGGGTGTACATCACGTGGCCGCCACTGACGAAGGTGCGGCTCATGAGGCCCGGCCGAATGGTGCGCTCGACCGTGCCGCTCACGGCGTTACCGTAGCGTACGACGTGGACCTGATTTCCTGTGGAGCCGTGCGAGACCTCCTGGACCCGGGCGCCCCCGGCGAGCTGGGTCTCGCGCATCACACGACCGTCCGCGAGGCGCCGCTCCTGGATATTGCGACCGATCATCTCGCGGTGATAGTTGACGGCGGCGTGTTGGCTCACGGCGCGTCCCGCATAGGCACGGTGGCTCGGTCGCGATTCGGCGTGCTGCGCCGGCGCGGCCGGCCGGTGCTCGTGCCGCTCCTGTGCCTGAGCAATTGAGGCGATACCGGCCAGCCCGGCGAGAACCATCAGGGCAACGGTCGCGCAGGCTCTACGATCCGATCTCCACATATTGTCACTCCAGATGCCGCGGGCCAGCCGGTGGCGCCGCCCTGGAAGGAAGTAGCGGATAACTGTAGCGCGCGGTGTACACCGAGGTGCGAACTGCGTCGCGGAACGGCCAGCCGTGCGGCGCTTTGAGAACCGCAGCACACTCCCGCCGCAGGCCCTGCCGCCGGCGCCCCGAGTGCAGCCCCCGGAATCAACGCGTCGGGTATCTCTCCTGCGGGCCGAGCGCGGCCTGCGCCGACTCGTAACTGGCGGCTGCCGGGCCGAGTCTGAAGCGTCCGTCCGGCAGCGGAACGACAACCGGAGAAACCACGACCGTGGCGACCCCGATGTGCGGCGTGATGCCGATCTTGCGTGCCGTCGCGGGCGACAGATCGACGATGCGCCCGTCGATGTAGGGGCCGCGATCCTCGATCCTGACGACGGCGCTCTTGCCGGTGGTGAGGTTGGTGACTCGTGCCACAGTGCCGAGTGGGAGCGTGCGGCTGGCGGCGTTGTTACCTTGCGGATTCATTGGCGCCCCGTTGGCCATCGTCCTGCCGAAGAATTCTGCGGCGTAATACGAGGCCGCGCCGACCCGCGTATGTGCGGAAAGATCCGGCTTCGCCGGCCCGGTAACACGCGGCGGCGCGTGCCGAGTGCGGCGCGCCGGGTCTGCCGAGGCCGCGAGCGGGCTCAAAGCCGCCATCGCGGCGGCCAGCCCCAGGGTCAGTGCACGACAGGGGTGCTTCACCTCACCTCCACGAGTTCAACACCTGATAAGGTGAGCGCGCCTTCCAAGGGGGAGTTCCCTGCGCGATGCGCGAACCATCCCGTCCAGCGGCCAGATCCGGCCTACAGTCCGTCGTTGCGACGGTCGGCGTCGCGGAGCACGGCAACTCGGCAGTGTTGGTAAGCATGGCCTCCAGCGGTGAGCTGCTCGATCGCCGACGCATCGACCTCACCCGCGGCCTGCCGACACATCCCTATCACCACGAAGGCTCGTGGGCCGTGGGCCGCTACCTGACGAGCCCGTGGGCGCGGAAGATCTCGCTCGCGGACGCCGTGGCGCTCGTCGAGCGGGTACGCGCGGCCGCAGCGCGCGGTGCACGCGAGAGTCTCGAGTCATTGGCTGCGGCGGTGCCGCTGCCGATCGTGGGCATCGCGGTGCGCGTCTGCCCGCCTCTGCCGGCGACCACCGAAGAGCGTATTACCGACACCCGTGCGGCCAGCGTCGCCGACTCAGTCATGTATCGCGAGTCGCTGGCCGCCGCGGCCGCAGCGCGCGGCTGGAGCGTCCACTGGTACGACCGCGAGCGCGTGTTTCAGGATGCGGGCGCGGCGCTGGGCGGCAAGGATATCGACGCCTTCCTGCGCAGCCTCGGCCGCTCGCTCGGGCCGCCCTGGCAGGCCAGTCACAAGTTCGCGACCGCCGCCGCTCTGGCGGCGCGCGGGCAGAGCTGAAGCGCGGCGCCTCAAGCGGCGGCCGCTCGGCAGCGTCAGTCCCAGGCGTGCGCAAACAGCGCGCGCGCGTTGTGCCGGTAAATCTTGTCGATCACCTCGCGCGGCAGCTGCAGACCGTGGAATGGGGCGTCGAAATCGTCCGAGTGCATGAGATCAGACGTCGCGAGGAAGCGCCAATCCGCAATCCAGTCGGCGTGCACGGCGGCGACCGCGGCGGCGTCTGCGTCGCCGGGGCCATAGGCGTCATCGCTCCCGTACAGCACGCGATCCTGGTAACGGATCAGGAACTGGCGCACCTTGTCCCGCGCGCTGGCTGCCTGATACTCGAGGTGCACCATGCGCGCGGCAACATCGACGCGCGCCGTCGGGAAGCGGTCGAGGAAGTCTGCGACCTTGTCTACGTCCCATTCGAGTGAGGCGAGGTGCACGGAGTCGAAGATAAGCCGCGGATGCGCCTGCAGCATCCGGTCGCGGGCCGCCAAAATGGTGTCGTGCGAGGGCATCTCAGGGTGCCGGTACATGTAGTACTGAGGATGCTCCTTGAAGTACTCGAGGTCAGAGCGCACGGTCATCTTCTCGGGCGGCAGCCAGCAGTTGAGAGGCTCCCCCTGGTGCCCGAGCAGCACGATGCGTGCGCTCTCGAGATGGGCGATCACGGGCTCGAGCCGTGGGTCGTCCGGCATCACATAGCTGCCGTCCGCATCGCGCAGCGTCATGCCGATGTTCTTCCAGATCTTCACGCCCACTGCGCCCTGCGCCACGGCGGCATCGATGTCGCGCACCACTGAGTCGCTCCATCCCGGCGAGCCGAACCCCTTGACCGAGAACGTCGTGACGAAGGCGACGCGCCCGGGATAGCGAGTCCGCAGCGACAGCGCATCGCGCAGCTGCGTGTCGATGGGTGGGTAGTCGGGATAATCGACATCGATGGTGAGGATACGGAAGTGATCGGCGATCGCCTGCTCCATCAGGTGGTCGGCAGGCCCGTGCACGTGCATGTGTGCGTCGATCTTCTCGACGTGAGCGAAGTCGCTCATGCTGTAGTAGTGCCCGGCAGCGAGCGCCGCCTGTGCCGTCGCGCACAGCAGCAGCGGTGCGGCAACCCGACGCGCCCGCCGGTACCCGTTGACCAGCGCCGCGGCCCTCAAACGAGCTGTACCTCGACACCGCGCGCGCGCAGCTGCTCGATGGCATCCGCCGGCGCGGCGCGATCGGTGATCAGCACGTGCAGCTGCTCGATGCGGGCAATGAGCGAGATGTTGTGGCGGGCGAACTTGGAGGAGTCGGCGACCACCACGACCTGGCGCGACATCTTGATCATCTTGGCATTGAGCTCGGCTTCCGCAAGGTGCGGGGTCATGATACCGATGCGCGGATCGACGCCGTCCGCGCCGAGATACAGCCGGTCGGCCTGCAGCGTGTCGAGTGCCGCCTCCGCCATCGGCCCGGTGAGCGAGTTGGACTCACGGCGCAGGATCCCACCCGGAATGATGAGCCGCACGGCCGGCGCATCGCTCAGGATCGCGGCGATGTTGAGTCCGTTGGTGATGACATTGATCGACTTGAGGTCGAGACTGCGGATGCGGCGCGCGATCTCGGCGGTGGTGGTGCCGGAGTCGAGGATGATGGTCTCGCCGTCCTTGATGCGGCCCGCAGCAGCCTCGGCGATGCGCAGCTTCTCCGCGCGGTGCTGCAGCTGCTTCACATCGAGCGGCTGATCCCCGTCCGGCAGGTTGAGCGCGCCGCCGTGAGTGCGGGTGAGCGCGCCCGCGGTTTCGAGCGTCGACAGATCCGCCCGGATCGTGACCTGCGAGGTACCGAAACGGGACGCCAGCTCCTCGACTGTGACCCGCCCTTCGGCGCGCACCAGCTCGCAGATGCGCCGGCGGCGCTCGCCGATCAGCAACCCGCGCTCGAGCGCCTGTGCCATCAGACCGGCACCGCCTCGAGCACCTGGAAGTGCTCGAAGGCGAGCGACAGCGGTCCGCCGGCTGCCGTGACCTCGCCCAGATCGCGGTTGTTGAAGTAGTCGCGGACGCGATAGCGCCCCGCGGTGAGGCCACGCAGCGTCACCGGCCCCTGCCAGCGCGGCGCATAGAACGCGTAGTACATGCGGCCGGACTTCTCGACCGCATGTGCCTCGGGTCGGTCGAAGCCGATGTCGTAGAGCTCGCCGCGATACGTCCCGGTGGGGAGCAGGCGCTCGTTGTAGAGCGCGATCCACTTGCGCCACAGGACTTCGCGCTCGGGGGTAAGAAGAAAGGAGTCCTTGGGCTTCGGATCCACGGGCCAGGTGAATTTCGTGGAGACGATTCCACCGATCCCGACGGTGGACGCAAAGTCCGCGCCGCCATCGCTCAGCTCGACGTGATCGCCGGCAAACGCCGCGCTCGGACCGACGAGGGCCTTCAGTGTCTTGCCCTTGTGGCGCACCTGCCAGGAAGACTCAGGGTCGGAGGCCGGTGCCTGGTTCCAGGCGGGAGTATTGAAGAATGAGTAGCACGTGCCGCAGGTACAAAGCTCCATCACCGTCTGCGGATCGATCCGCATCGCGGTCGCATACATGGCGTGCAGCAGCTGCGGCAGCTGCTCCACGGATTCTTCTGGACGCGCGTGCCGGTGCGCGGGGTTGTAGCACGGCGCCACCCCGTTCAGGTGCTGGCCGTCGATCTTGAGTCCGGCGAACCCCCAGTCGCCGATGAAGCGCCGCACCAGGGCCTCGGAGTACGCGACCGTCTTCGGATACGCGGGGCAGATGTAAAAGCTGTTCCACCAGGTCACGAGCTGCGGTGCGCCCTCCTTGTCGAGCAGCAGCATGTCGGCGTGCTCGTGCAGCAGATCCGAGCCCGGCGCGGCGGCGAGCGGCGCCACCCACAGCCGGGGCTTGAGCTGCTGCGCGCGGATGTGTCCGACCAGACGCTTGAGATCGCTGCTGCCGTGCGGAAACTTGGCCGGATGCGGCTGCCAGTCGCCGACATTCGTTTGCCAGCCGTCATCGATCACTGCCCAGCGCAGGCCCAGATCGCGCACCTTGGGCAACGTCGTCTCGATGAGCTGCGGCGTGCATTCGCGCTCGTAGCCCCAGGCACACCAGATGCCCTCGTACGCCGGCTCGGGGGAGTGCGGGGCGATCAGGCCCTGCGCCGCCATGATTCGCCGGTAGGTATCGAGCGTCGCGAAGTAGTCGCCCGAGTGGGCGGCGATGAAGCTACGGGGAGCGCGCAGTTCCTCACCCGGCGCCAGGGCGCGCTCGAGCGTGCCGGTGATGGCGAGCCGCGCGCCGCGCGCGCTGCGCGACACCGGCAGCGCGATGAGCCGCGGCACCTTCTCCAGGTGCCCGACCGCGAGACCGCTGTCGCGGCGCCACACATCGACGATGGGCGTACCGCCGCCGTAGTCGGACGCGGTCATCCCCATGAAGTTGTCCTGCGAGAAACCCGCTTTCACCGGCTGCACCCAGTCGCGCCGATCCTCGTGGGTACTGCCGCAGTACGACCAGAACTGAGGCTCGGCGTGTGCCTCGCCCACCGCTGCCGCCGTGAGGAGCTCGAGGTCGGCCACGCGCCAGCCACGCAGTGCGATCGGCTGCGAGGACACGTTGCGCCAGGAGACCTGGTAGAAGGCGAAGCCCGGATAGCGAGCATGGAGCTCGACGCGCACCTGCTTCTCGATGCCGCTTGCCGCCACACCGACGACCGTCAGTGCCGTGCCGCCGCCGTCGCTCTCCGCGAGCGCCTCGCGGCTGTCGCGCTGTCTCTCAAAGCTCTCAACAGGCTTGCCATCGAGCAGGATGACGGAGTCGCTCGCGGTCCAGTCACTCAGCACGGCGGGCGGCTCGCCGGCGCGCACACGCAGCACCCGCAAACGCAGCGACGAATCGAATTCGAGGCGCACCGCGGAATCGGCGATGCCGACGATCGGATCGCCCGCGTCCGCGGCGGCATCCGCGACGCGGCCGAGTTGCGATGCCACTCCGGCACCTGCAACGAGCTTCAGGAATCGACGTCGGCTGCTGCGAGCTCGGCTCACGCCTTAAGCCTTGTTCCTTTTATAAGGAGCAGTGTAGCCACTGGCCTCATAGCGGCGGGCCCCGGACTGCGAGAATACCCAGCCTTGACAGATTCGAAAGACTTCGAAATAGTGTAGAAAATAAAACGAAAAATCAACGTCGGCGAAGAGGTTTCGTTTTATTACGAATATCAGGGGAACGCTGAGGGAGCCCATGTCGAACCCGCGTGACCGCGGCGCCGCACCAGCGCCGCGGGCCTGTCGCTTTGGAGTGCGCCCGTGAGCCGGCGCGCCGGACTCGGCTTCGCCCTGACGACGACTGCGCTCTGGGGCGTGTGGGGCGCGTTCGCAGGTCTGCCCGCCGAGTACGGCTTTCCGGACACGCTCGTGTACGTCGTGTGGGCGTTCACGATGATTCCGCCGGCGCTGTACGCACTCGCGCGTAACGGCTGGAAGCTCGAGCACGATCGCCGCTCGGTGCTCTTCGGCGCGCTGATCGGCTTCACCGGCGCGGGCGGGCAGATGCTGCTGTTTCACGCACTGCGCACCGGACCGAGCTATCTCATCTTCCCGCTGATCGCGCTCTCGCCGCTGGTGACCATCGTGTTTTCCGTGGGATGGCTCAAGGAGCGCGTCGGCTGGGTCGGAGCGCTGGGCATCGTAGCCGCCCTGCTGTCATTGCCGCTGTTTGACTACGAGCCGGGCGAGAGGGCGAGCGGCTTCGGCGTCGCCTGGTTTGTCTATGCACTCATCATTCTCCTCGCCTGGGGTGTGCAGGCCTTCTTCATGAAGCTTGCCAACCGCTCGATGAGCGCGGAGAGCATTTTCGTCTACATGACCGTGACCGGGCTGGCACTGATTCCGATCGCCCTCTACATGACGGACTTCTCGCAGCCGATCAATTACGGCCTGAGCGGCCCCGGCCTCGCCGCCGCCACCCAGATCCTGAACGCGGTGGGCGCGCTCACGATCGTCTACGCCTTCCGGTACGGCAAGGCGCTGGTAGTAGCGCCGCTCACCAACGCCGGCGCGCCGCTCATCACTTCGCTGATTGCGCTCGCCCTGCTGCAGGTCGTGCCGCCGCCCCTCAAGCTTGCCGCCATGGCGCTCGCTTTCGTGGCGGCAGCGCTGCTCGCCATCGAGCCGGAGGAAGCGGCGTGAGGATGCTGCTCGATCTGGTACGGCGCCATCGTGCCGGGGAAGTGCTCGGCGTCGCCTCGGTCTGTTCGGCGCATCCGCTGGTGCTCGCGGCCACCCTGCAGCATGCCCACGCGCAGGGCGGCCATGCCCTGATCGAGGCGACTTCCAACCAGGTCAACCAGGACGGCGGCTACACCGGCTGGCGGCCGGCGGCGTTTCGCGACCTGGTATGGGCCATGGCCGAGGAGATCGGGCTGCAGCGCGAGCGGGTGCTGCTTGGCGGCGATCACCTCGGTCCCAACTGCTGGCAGACGCAGCCGGCGCCCGCGGCGCTCGAGCGCGCCGCAACCCTGGTGCGCGAGTACGTCACGGCCGGCTTTCGCAAGATCCATCTCGACTGCTCCATGTCCTGCGGCGGCGATCCGCACGCGCTCGCCGACGACGTGATCGCCGAGCGCACCGCGACACTGTGCGCTGAGGCCGAGGACGCCTGGCGGCGCGTGGGAGGTGATGCTCCCGTATACGTGATCGGCTCGGAGGTTCCAACTCCAGGTGGTGCGCAGGAGACACTCGAAACGCTCGCCGTCACCGAGCCGCAAGACGCACGCGCCACCATCGCCGCGCACCACACCGCGTTCCTGGCGCACGGGCTCGAGGCGGCGTGGGAGCGCGTCATCGGCCTGGTCGTGCAGCCAGGCGTCGAGTTCGATCACGACGCAGTCATCGGCTACGTCCCCGAGAAGGCCAGACTCCTGAGCGGCTCCATAGCCAATGAACCGCATCTCGTCTTCGAGGCACACTCCACCGACTATCAGAGCGAGACTGCTCTCGCTGCGCTGGTGCGCGATCATTTCGCCATCCTAAAGGTAGGCCCGGCGCTCACCTTCGCGTTGCGTGAGGCTGTCTGGGCGCTGGATGGAATCGAGCGGGAGTGGCTGGGTGAGGAGCGCAGTTCGCGGGTGCGCTCGACGGTTCTGGCGGCGATGCGTGCCGACCCCCGGCACTGGAGCAAGTACTACCACAGCGAGGGCCGCGAGCTCGAGCACCAGCTCGAATACAGCCTGAGCGATCGCATCCGTTACTACTGGCACGTGCCCGAGGTCGTCGAGGCGTTGTCCCGCCTCGAGGCCACTTTCAACAGCGGCGCCCCGCCGCCCGCGCTGCTGCGGCAGTTCCTGCCGGATGCGTGGGACGCGGTGCGCCGCGGAGAGACGCAGGTCAGCCTGCAGAGTCTCGTCATCCACCATATCCGCGAGGTGCTGTCGCAGTACTCGCGAGCCTGCGATCAGCGGGCGGACAAAATAAGAGGAGTCTCGCGATGAACACCCGACTTACGGCAAGCATCGGACCGAAGGCCGCGAGCGCACTGCTGGCGCTGATTCTCGCCCTGAGTGCGGGCACAGCCGCACCAGCCGCTGCGGTGAACGCCGCGGCCAACGCTGCAGGTGATTCGGCCGCGACTGGTGGCGCGGGCGATCAGGCTGCCGCGAGCGGCCAGAGCGCCGCCCCGACCACCCCGGCGCCAAAAAAGGAAGAGAAGCTCGAGACGGTGGTGATCACCGGCATGCGGGCGGACCTCGAGAAAGAGATCGAGACGAAGAAGCTCGCGCCGGTCGTCATGGACTCGATCGATTCGACCGAGCTCGGGCGTTTCCCTGACGATGACGTCGCCGATTCATTGAGCCACCTCCCCGGCATCACGATTCAGCGCACCACCGGCGGCGAAGGCGAGGCGATCTCGGTGCGCGGCCTCGGCAAGGGCTACAACATCGTCACGCTCAACAATCGTATCCTCGCGAGCGACGATGACAGCCGTGATCTCGCCTTCGACGTGCTGCCCGCCGAGCTGATCAGCGGGGCAGATGTGCTCAAGTCACCGCAGGCCTCCGCTGTGGAAGGCTCGATCGGTGGCACCGTGGACCTGCACACCCCGAGCGCCTTCGACAACCCGGGCCTGCACGCCGGCGCGCACGCCGAGGGCGACTACAACGACATGTCGTACCTGCACGGCAGCAAGTACTCGCTGTTCGTCGAGAACACGCTCTTCGATAACACGCTCGGCTTCGTGCTGGGCGGTGTGCGCTCGGACGCCAACATCCGCACCGACTCACTCAACGCCTACAACCAGAACATCTACGGCCCTGCGAGCTACCCGTACCCGCCCGATCCGAACCTGATACCCCCTCCGGGCTCAACGCTCCTCACCGCGACTCCGTGCTGCATCACCTTCGGCTCGATCTTCGACGATAAGAAGCGCGATGCGCTCTCCGGGAGCCTGGAGTGGCGCCCGAGCGAGACCTTCAGTGTCAAGGCGGACGGGTTGTGGACACACCTTAACGACCCGCAGATCGGCTACAACGAGTCGTACTACTTCGCGGCCAACCCCGACGGCACCCCGTGGCAGAACAACGCCGTGGTGAAGAACGGGGTAATCACCGCGGTCAGCGTTAACGAGTTCCAGCCGGAAATGGTGAACAACACCACCAATCGGCAGGTCACCACTTACGAATTCGGTCTCAATGCGAAGTGGAAGCCACTCGATCGCTTGAGCTTCGATATGGACGCCTACCGCTCGACCGCGAGCCGCCCCGAGGGCGGCCAGGACACGTTCGTGACGGCGGGACTCGTCAACAACATGCCGGTCGCCGAGGACATCCTCAATTTCGCCGACGTCCCCAACAGCCTGCCGAACATCAACGTCGTCATTCCGCCGAGCCAGATCGGGCTCAGCGCCTGTCCCAAAGGCACGGCGAGCACCACCAACGCCGGCTACTGCTCCTACACCGCGCTCATGAACGCCAATCTCCTCAACAACAACGACTACTGGTCGACCCACTACGTGGGCCTCAACGGCTATTCGGTGCACGATGCCATCAACGGCATCACGCTCGACGGAGCGTGGGACGTCAGCCAAGGTTTCTTCGACCGGCTGCAGTTCGGTGCAGGCTACACGAGCCGCGACAAGAGCCGCGAGGACATCAGTAACGACTGGACCAACGGCTCAGGCCAGTATGGGACGCTGTACCAGACCGCCGGCTGTCCGATTCAGTGCAACCCGTACTCCTTCGGCTCGCAGGGCTTCAACGTCATCTCGATGGTGCACATCCCGAACTTCATGCAGGGCGCGGGCGGCTCCTATCCGCTGATCCTGCCGCAGCTCAACGCCGGGCAGCTGCTCGCGTTCCTGCAGAGCCTGAACGGCAAGCCCAACCCGCTGGTCTGCCCGGGGCCCACCTGCGCGCCGTTCGACTTTGCCCTCACGCTGCCGCAGTTGAACCCCTACAACTCCTACGAGGTGACGGAGAAGACGCTCACGGGCTACGTTCAGGCAGACTTCTCCGCCAGCCGCTGGTCGGGAAACCTCGGCGTGCGGGTGGTGCATACGACGACTACCGCCAACACCGCCTCCGCCGTCCCTCTGTCGCTGTGGACGAACTCGATCAATTCCACGACGGTGACCTACCAGGTCGAATATGGCGGCCAGCAGCCGATCGGCGCGAACGGCAGCTATACGATGGCACTGCCCGCGGCCAACCTCGCCTACTGGCTCGTTCCGCATGAGCTGCAGCTGCGCGCCGCGCTCGCCGAGACCATGGCGCGCCCGGACTTGAGCGAGCTCGCGCCCACCTCCTCCAACAATGCGATCAACGGCCAGCCACAACTCTCCTACAATGGCACCGCGGGATTGAAGCCGGTCAAGGCCAACCAGGCGGACCTGTCGCTCGAGTGGTACTACGGGCCGCATGCGGCGCTCACCGCGGCGGTGTTTGCCAAGAAGATCACGAACGACATCTACACGGCCGTGAACTCGAACGTGAACCTGGGGACGCTGGAGTACAACAACGGTCCGCCCGGAACGAATCCGGCGACCAATCCGGCGATCCCCTTCCTGTGGACGATCAGCGCGCCGGCCAACGGCTCCGAGAGCACCTATTCGGGTGTCGAGCTTACCTGGCAGCACGTCATGGAGAATGGCTTCGGGGCGCGCATGCAGTTCACGGCCACCCGAACCCGCAGCTACGATCAGTACGGCAACTTCGTCGGCGCGATCAACGCGGCGCCGCCGACCACCTTCTCGATCGGTCTCCTCTATGAGAAGGGACCGTGGGCTGCGGACGTCAACTGGGACCACCAGTCGAGCTTCGAGGTGGCGTGCAGCCAGTGCACCGAAGTGCCCGGGTGGCCCGCCATCACCAATGCCTTCGACTGGGTCACGGCGAGCCTGCACTACCACTGGGGCCGCTTCGAGATCTATACCGAGGGGAAGAATCTCACCAACTCGATCGCACGCAGCTATCTGAACGGTAATCCGCTCCTTCCCTGGGCACCGGGGCAGGAGGTGGGCCAGAGTCTGAGCGGCACCGGCATCGGCTACAGCTCTTACGGGCGCACCTACGTCCTCGGGGTCGCTTACCATTATTGACGGGAGGATGAGGGATACGGTGAGAGAGCCCGGCGTAGCGCTCGGATTCACGGCAGCACAGCTCACCGCGCGCGGTGCGGGCACGACCGCGCGCGAGATCGCGCAGCAGCCGCTCATCTGGCCGGAGATCGCGCGACTGGTGGGCGCGGATGCGGCGCTGCGCGCCTTCCTGACACCGCTGCTCGCGGATGCCGGGCTACGCCTCGTGCTCACGGGGGCGGGCAGCTCGTCCTTCGTCGGTGAGTGCCTCGCGCCGGTGCTGGCGCGACCGGGGTCGCGACGCGTCGAGGCCATTGCCACCACCGACATCGTCGCCGCGCCCGCGAGCACGCTCGCCGCGCGCACCCCGACCCTCATGGTGCACTTTGCGCGCTCCGGAAACAGCCCGGAGAGCGTCGGGGCTCTTGAGCTCGCCGAGCAGCACATCGAACGCTGCGCGCATCTGATCGTGACCTGCAACCGCGACGGCGAGCTCTACCAGCGTGCACGTACCGTACGCCAGGGGTACACGCTGCTGCTGCCTGAGGCCTGCAATGACCAGGGCTTCGCCATGACTTCGAGCGTCACCGGCATGCTGTACGCGGCGGCGCTGGCACTCGGCGCCGTAGCGACAGACGAGCCACGCGCCGCGCGGCTCGCGCAGCTGGCGACGCAGCTGCTGAGCAGCGCGGTGCCGCTCCTCACCAGCCTGGTGGGCGCTGAGTTCGAGCGGGTCGTCTACCTCGGCAGCGCCGAGCTCAAGGGGCTCGCGCGCGAGGCGGCGCTCAAGATGCTCGAGCTCACGGATGGCCGGGTGGTGTCGGTCGGCGATGCGCCGCTCGGCTTCCGCCATGGACCGAAGACCATTCTGAACGGCAACGCCCTGGTGGTGATGTTTGTCAGCAACGACGCCTATACGCGTCGCTATGATCTGGACCTCCTCAACGAGCTGCGCCGCGACGGCGTCGCGGGACGGGTAATCGCGCTCACCAACGCACCTGCGGCGCACGATCGCGATACCCTGGTACTCGCTGATGGGGTGCCTGACATGCTGACCGATCTCGAGCTGTCCCTGCCGTACGCGGTGTTTGCGCAGTCGCTCGCCGTGCTGCGCTCGCTGTCGCTGTGGCTGACGCCCGACAGCCCGAATGCGGCCGGCACCGTGAACCGCGTGGTACAGGGGGTGACCATCTATCCCTACGGCGGCGGCGCACAGTGAGGCTGTTCCTGGGGGTGGATGGCGGTGGCAGCAAGACGCGCTTTCTTCTCATCGACGAGGCAGGCCACATGCTCGCCTCGTACACCACCGGCACGGCCTATTACCTCGAGATCGGCCTCGAGGCCCTCGAGGTCCTGCTGACGCGCGGCATCCAGACTACACTCGAGCAGGCGGGCGTCACGGCTGCGGATCTCAGCTTCGCGTTCCTCGGGCTGCCGGCGTACGGCGAGGACCGTGGCCTCGTGCCCGAGCTCGATGCCGCCCCGGCCGCGGTGTTGCCTCATGGCCGCTACCGCTGTGGCAACGACATGGTGTGCGGCTGGGCGGGGGCACTGGCCGGCGCCGACGGCATCAACATCGTCGCAGGCACGGGCTCGATCGCCTACGGGGAGTTCGGGGGCCGCAGCGCCCGCGCCGGCGGCTGGGGCGAGCTGTTCAGCGACGAAGGCTCGGCGTACTGGCTGGCACGCGAGGGGCTGCGACTGTTCTCGCGTATGAGCGACGGCCGCACGCCGCGCGGCCCGCTGTACGAGCGCCTGCGCAGCCACTTCGGGCTGCAGGAAGACCTCGACCTGTGTGCGACCGTCTACGGCAAGAGCGTCGCGCAGCGCAGCCAGCTCGCCAAGCTATCCAAGCTGGTGGCGGAAGCGGCGACTGCAGGAGATGAGGCCGCGCGCGGACTGTTCACGGCAGCCGTTACCGAGCTCGCGGACGTCGTCGACGCGGTGCGCCTGCAGCTTCGAGTGCCGTCCGAGGTGCAGCTACCTGTGTCCTACTCGGGCGGGCTGTTTCGCCTGCGCGAGCTGCTCCTCAAGCCGCTCGAGGCAGCCCTGGAGCGCCGGCCGCAGCGCTATCGGTTCCTCGCTGCGCGGCTGCCGCCGGAAGCCGGTGCAGCGTTGCGGGCCGCGCGCCTTGGCGGTGCACCGCTGAGTGCGCAGAGTATCGCCGCGCTCGAATCGGCGATGCACTCGCAGGGCGTCTGACGAGACCGCGAGCGTCGGCTCAGGACTGGCGGACCACGGCCACCGCCGCCCCCGTGAGGGCGGTCGCAGCGCCGCGATTCAGCAGCCGCACCGCACGCGCGTTGCGGAACAGGCTGCGCGCCCGGGTCGCCGCCAGCACGTAACCCCCGAGGACGAGCGGCTGGATCACACAGATCGCCCCGGCCATCAGCGCGTAGTCGAGGCCGTGCAACGCTCTGAGGTTGACCACGGTCGGCAGCAGCGCGACGAAGAACAGCATCGGCTTGGGGTTGCCGAGCGTCAGCGACAGACTCCCGAGGAATGCCTCCGATGCCTTTTGCGCGGGCCGCGGCGTGTCGGCATCCACCGGCTGCGCGGGCGCCATCCACAGCCGGTACGCGAGGTATAGAAGGAACATCGCGCCCGCGTAGCGCACGACCGTGAACGCCAGATGGGCCGTGGCGGCGAGCGCCGACAGGCCAGCCGCAGCGCCCAGGAACCAGGTCAGATCTCCGACAAGAAATCCCGCGACATACGCCGGAGCGCCCCGCATTCCATGAGCGAGGGAGCGTGCAAGCAGCGCCGCGATACCGGGCCCAGGCGTCGCGACTGCGACGGCATACACGGCACAGAAGGCGAGGAAGCCATACGTGGACACAGGGATCTCTTGCTTCGACGGGGCATGACGAGCCTAGCAGCGTAGCGACCCGCGGGTAAGCTCCCAGCAGGTGCCTGTGTTGCCGCCGGTCCCGGGCGGTTCCGCCACCGATAGGAACCGCCCGGGCGGCGACGTTGGGGAAGCGTCAGGCGCGCCGGCCGCAGCGGTTATACGGATCGCCGGCGCGCTCTTCGGCGAGCCCGATCTCGCCGTCGAGCTTAAGCGCCGGAACATCGAGTGTGGTCATCAGCTCGGCAACCGACTTCTTGGCCAGCACCGCAGTCGACACGGCCCAGTCCCACTTGGCGTTGCCGCGCCCATCGTGGATCACACGGCCGCCGGGCGTGAGACCACCGTGGCGCTCGCCGACTTCGCTGAGGCGAAGTGCCTCGACTGAATTGCTCTTCATGGCCGTGTCTTCCGCTGTGAGTTGCTGGGGTTCAACCGTCCGACGTCTTGCTTATCGGTCGTTGGCCGGCGCACTGAAGCACCTGCAGGAGAATTGCGAGACCGGTCTCAGCGCCGGCGCGCTCGGCAAAGCGGCGGGAAACTTGAATCGCTCGTGGGTTTGGGGGCGCGAGCTTGCGCGACCCGGGCCGGCGCGGAGACAGTTGTGACTGCGGCGGAAGGAGCTTGCCGCCGTGCGGCAAACTCTTGCCGCGCGACCGCCGGCTGTCACACCACCGGTCGGATCCTGCCCGCTACGCGGTGAAGCTCTGGGGAATGACCGGCTCTACCAGTGCGGGTTCGGCTGTTTTCTGCGGCGCGAGAGGCGCCCGCGCCAGCGACACGACCACGCGGTTACGCCCGGCCTGCTTGGACTTCAGCAACGCTTCATCGGCGGCGCGCAGCACCTCCGCGGCCGTATCGCCGTGGTCGGGCATTACAGCAATGCCAACCGACAGCGTCACCGGACCGAGCTGGCTGCCGTTGTAGCCCACCTCGAGGCTGTGCAGCCGCTCACGGATCAGCTCGGCGCGGCGCCATGCCGTCTCCTGCGAGGTGTTGGCCATCATCAGGGCGAACTCATCGCCCCCGTAGCGCGCGACGATGTCCTCGCCGCGCGACACCGCCACCATACATTCGCCCACCGAGCGCAGGATCGCATCTCCTGCCGCGTGTCCGAGCGTGTCGTTGAACTCCTTGAAGTGATCGACGTCGATCATCATGATCGCGAGCTCGTGGCCGTGCCGCTTGGCGCGCAGCTCCTCGTGGGTGAGCGACTCCTCGAGGAAGCGCCGGTTGTGCAGCCCGGTGACCGCATCCCGCATGGCCTGATCCTGCAGTCGCAGGTTGGCATGCATCAGGTCCTGCTCCGCCCAGATGCGCTTGCGGATCTCGAGATCGAGCGCATTACGCGCCACGTCGAGCTGCGCGTTGCGCTCCGCCACCCGGCGCGTCAGCCGCACGATCGGGTGCATCAGCACCTCCACCGCCTTGCCGTCGACCGCCGGCCCCCAGTCCGCGGGCGGCGGCTCCCCGAGCACCGCGTTGACCACCGACAGCAGCAGCTGGGGCGTCGTCGGCTTGACGACGAATGAGGCGCCGAAAGCATGCGCCAGCGCGCGCATCTCGGCTTCCACGCCGGCGGGTGCGCGCATCAGCACACGCGGCCGCGGCATGTCCAGCTGGCAGCGCGTGCTCAACACGAACCTGCGGCCGTCGACGTCGGGGGTGTCGATATCGACGATCACCAGATCGGGCCGCTCGAGCCGCACCAGGGTCAGCGCCTCGCCGGCGTCGCCCAGGTGCAGAACGCTGTGCCCATGCTTGCGCAGCAGCGCCGCCACGAAGCGGCGATTGCTCGAGCTGGCATCGAGCATCAGGATGTTGGCCATGGGTATCCAGCCTCATCGCGCGCCGCGCTGTCCTGCGGGCACAACCATCTGAGGGCCGACGGCTCGTTACGGAAATGACACACATTGATGCCCTGCTGCTGCGCCAGCAGCTCGAAGTACCCGTGCGAGCAATCGAGCTCCTCGGTGTCGGCGACCAGGGCTATCTTGTAGTCAGGCTCGGCGCCGCAGCTCGTGAATTCCCTGAGAAATCCCGAGCGGTCGACTGCGAACAGCGGGCTCGAGGAATGTACCGAGATCAGGATGCTGCGACACTGCGCCCGCAGCGCAGTCTCACCCACTGCGGCGAAGAATTCTCTGGCTTCCTCGGCGGTCTCCCGTTTGAACAGATCCGCCCTGAGGTAATCGCCCTGCCTCGCAATCCGGTACAGCATGCGGCCTCCGCTGCATGAAATAGCAGATCCGATGCGGCGAACGTGGCAGCCCCGATGGTCCCAATGGCTCATGGGCGTACTGCCGCCCCTGCCGGCCTGTGCATGGCTGAGGGTTCCGCTCAGTTCCCGGTGAGGACGCTGCTCACCGGCAGGTCGGCCGGCGGCGGCCGGTGTTCGCGCTCCATGGGGGCGAGGCGCTGTTCCACGGCCGCGATCGTCTGCTGCAGGCGCTCCCAGGCCGCCAGGGCCTGCTCCCTCTGCACGCCCGGATCGAGGGACTGGAGTGTCGCCGCCAGCCGGTCCGCGGCCGCCGTCCCGCGCACCGACTGCAACATGCCGCGCAGGGTATGCGCGGCGCGGCTCAGAAGGGGTGCATCGCCACGCTCGATGGCATCGCGTGCTGCAACCATCTGGCTGTTCGACTCGCGCGCAAACAGGGCACAGATCTCCTCGAGCAGCTGCGGGTCATCGCCCACGGTATCGAGGAGCGCTTCCTCTTCAGGCTCCGCAGTCTCGGTAGAGCATACTTCCGGGACCTGAGGCTCCAGCGCCTCGACCGCCGCGAGCAACGCCGCCGGTTGGATGGGCTTGGCGAGATAGCCGTCCATTCCGGCAGCGAGGCATTGCTCGCGAACGCCGGGCATGGCATGAGCGGTGAGCGCGAGAATCGGGGTGTGGACGCCGCGCGAGCGCTCGAGCTCGCGTATCGCGCGCGTGGCAGCGAGGCCGTCCATACCGGGCATCTGCACGTCCATCAAGACGCAGTCGAAGGCCTCGGTGCGGCACGCGGCCACTGCTTCGAATCCGTTGTCGGCCGTCACCACCGTATGGCCGCGGCGTCGCAGCACGATCTCGGCCAGCCGGCGGTTGACGGCGTTGTCCTCCGCCAGCAGCAGCCTCAGCGGGGTGGCGAGGGCATCCGCGGCGCGCGCCGCTAATGCCGCCACGGGCGGCGCCTGTGGCACGTCCACCGCGTCCTGAGTGACGCCGAAACGCAGCGTGAAGTGGAACGTGCTGCCCGCGTGCGGGGCGCTCTCCAGCCAGATGCGTCCGCCGAGAAGCTCCACCATGCGCGCCGAGATGGTGAGACCGAGACCGGTACCACCGTAGCGGCGCGCCGTGGCTGCATCGGCCTGCCGGAACGGCGCGAATACCGCCGCCTGCTGCTCGGAAGGAATTCCGATGCCCGTGTCCCGCACGGTGAAGTGACAGCATGCCTGATCGGCGCCGACGGACTCGGCAGTCACGGCCAGCGTGACGCCGCCGCGCTCCGTGAACTTGATGGCGTTACTCACCAGGTTGAGGAGGATCTGTCGCAGCCGCAGAGGATCGCCGCGCAGCGTCTCGGGCACGCCCGCTGCGACCACCCAGTTGAGTTCGAGATTCTTGCCGGCGGCCACGACCGCCAGCGGCTTGAGGGCGGCGTCGATGCAGTCCCGCAGTCGAAACGCAACCGTCTCCGGCGTCAGGTGCCCAGCCTCAATCTTGGAGACATCGAGCGCGTCGTTGACGATCGCGAGCAGCGCATCCCCCGAAGCGCGGATCAGCTCCAGGCACTCGCGTTGCTCCGACGTCAGCTCGGTATCCAGTGCGACCTGTGTCAGCCCGATGATGGCGCCCATCGGCGTGCGCACCTCGTGGCTCATGCTGGCGAGAAATTCCGACTTGGCCCGATTGGCCTCTTCGGCGGCCTGCTTCGCGATCCGCAACTCCGCCTCGGCGCGCTCGCGCTGCTGTATCTCCTCGCGCAACTGGTCGTGGGCGGAGATCAGCTTGGCGGTGCGTTCGCGCACCTTGATCTCGAGATCGTCCCTGGACTTCAGCAGCTCGCGCTGCGCGGCGCGCTCCTGCTGCACCTGCGTTGCCAGGCTGGCGTTGCGGTTCTCGAGGTCGACGAAAATCGCCACCTTGGACTTGAGCACCTCAGGGTCGACGGGCTTGACGAGGTAATCGACCGCACCGACCTCGTAGCCCCGCAGCTGCCACTCGCCGCGGTCGTCCGCGGCCGTGAGGAACACGATCGGCGTATGCCGCGAGCGTTGCAGCTTGCGGATCAGCGCCGCGGTCTCGAAGCCGTCCATGTCCGGCATGCGCACATCGAGCAGGATGAGCGCAAAATCCATGCGCAGAATAGCGCGCAGCGCCTCCCTGCCCGAGGCCGCGGACACCACGTGGCATCTGGCGTCCGCCAGCAGCGCTTCCAGCGCCTTGAGGTTCAGCGGCTCGTCATCCACCAGCAGGATGTTGCCGCAGACCGGCTCGACGGCGCTCATACAGCTAGCGACTCAGCCAGACACGCAGCAGCGAGGCGAGCTGCTCGACGTTAACCGGCTTGGCAATGTAATCGGAAGCGCCAGCGTCGATGCACTTCTCCCGGTCCCCCTTCATGGCCTTGGCCGTGACCGCGATGATCGGCAGGTCCCTGAACTGCTCGTAACCGCGGATGATGCGGATGGTGTCGTAGCCATCGAGGCCCGGCATCATGATGTCCATCAACACGACCTCGACGTCGGTGCTCGCCCTGAGGATCTCGATGCCCTCCCTGCCGTCCTCCGCGTTGAGGACCGTCATGCCGCACTGCTCGAGGGCTCCGGTGAGCGCGAACACGTTACGTACGTCGTCGTCGACGATCAGCACCTTGCGACTCGCCAGCCCGGTGTCGGAACCGTCGGCAGCGATCAGCGAGCGGCTGCCCGGAGTCAGATTGCCGGGCGTCTGGTGCAGGAAAATCGCGGTTTCCTCCAGCAGCGCCTTGCGCGTCGGTGCCTTCTTCAGCAGCAGCGTGCTCGCGAGCCGGTCGAGCTCGGCGCGTTCCTCGCCCTCGAGGCCGTCGGTGCCGTAGACCACGAGCGGCGGCATATCGGCGACGGTCGCAGTTTCCGAGATGCTCGTCACCAGCTCGGAGACGCGCATCGCGCCGAGCCGGGGCCCGAGCACCACGCAATCGAAAGGCTCGGCGCGCAGCTTCTCCAGCACCTCGCTGCCCGATTCCGCCGAGGTGATCGCCACGCGCTCGCCACGCAGCGATGCCTCGACGTCCGCGCGCCGCGCCGCATCGCTGTCGGCCACCAGCAACGCCTTGGAGTCCCGCTCGAGCAGGCGGCGCGCTTTGCCGAGAGCCTGCTGCAACGTGTCGCGGGATGAGCCACGATTTATCGCGGCCATGGCGCCCATATGCAGGCTGCGCAGCGTCTGGTCCTCGGGCACCACGGCGCTCACCGGGATATGGCGGGTCTTGGTGTTGTGCTTCAGCAGATCGAGCACCACCCAGCCGTCCACGTCCCGCAGCTCGAGGTCGAGCACGATGGCGTCTGGCTGCAGCGCCACCGACTCGGCGAAGCCGCGAGTGCCGTCAGCGGCAATGACTCCCTTGAAGCCCTGCTCGCGGGCCACCTCGAGAAGCCGTACCGCGAAGCGTGCGTCATCCTCAATGATGAGCAGCACGCGGTCCTCCAGGCGCAGGTTGTCGCGGTCATCGGTGTAAGCGGCCGGTACGGGAGGCGGCGCCGCGGCGGCCGGTACGACCTCGGCGCTCGGCACGAGTGGTGGGTTCCCGGCTACGCCCGGCAGCGCCGGCAGCGGCAGGTAGAGCACGAAGCTGCTGCCCTTGCCCGGCAGGCTGCTGACCGTGATCTCCCCGCCAAACAACCCGGCCAGTTCGCGACTGATCGACAGTCCAAGTCCCGTGCCTCCGTAGTGGCGGCTGGTCGTGCCGTCGGCCTGCTGAAAGGCCTCGAAGATGACTTTCTGCTGGTTCTCCGGTATGCCGATCCCGGTGTCGATGACCGAGAAGGCGATCGCCTCGGCAGCACTTGCCGGACGCGCGCCGCCTCCCGGCCAGCCGCTCCCGGTGCGCTCGATGCGCAGCTCCACCGAGCCCTGCCGGGTGAACTTGAAGGCATTCGACAGCAGATTCTTCAGGATCTGCTGCAGGCGCTTCTCGTCGGTCTCAATCGTCGCCGGCAGCTGCGGATCGACGCTGATGCTGAACTCGAGCTGCTTCTCGAGCGCCGCCGGGCGGAAGGTGCGCTCGACGTAGTCCCTGAGCTCCGTCATGTGCAGCGTCCCCATCTCGAGCGTCACCGTCCCCGACTCGATCTTCGCCAGGTCGAGGATGTCACTGATGAGGGACAGCAGATCGGCACCGGCGGCATAGATGGTCTGCGCGTAGTCGATCTGCTTGGGCGTCAGGTTGTCGCCCGAGTTGTCCGCAAGCAGCTTGGCCAGGATCAGCAGGCTGTTGAGCGGCGTACGCAGCTCGTGGGACATGTTGGCGAGAAATTGCGACTTGTAGCGCGAGCTGAGCGCCAGCTGCTCGGCCTTCTCCTCGAGGGCGGCCTTGGCGAGCTCGATTTCCTCGTTCTTGTACTCGACCTGGCGCATCTGCTCCGACAACAGCTGGGCTTTCTGCTGCAGCTCGTCGTTGGTACGCCGCAGCTCCTCCTGCTGCGTCTTCAGCAGCCGCTCGGATTTCTGCAGGTTGTCCGCCTGCTGCTCCAGGCGGTCATTGGTCTGCTTGAGCTCGAGCTGCTGCCGCTGCAGCTCGCCCGTCAGCGACTGCGACTGGCGCAGCAGATTGCTGGTGCGCGTGTTCGCCTCGATCGTGTTGAGCACGATGCCGATGCTTTCGGCCAGCTGATCGAGGAACGACAGATAGGTGGCGTTGAAGGTGCGGAGCGACGCGAGCTCGAGTACCGCCTTGACCTCGCCTTCGAACAGCACCGGCAGAATGACCACGTTGAGCGGGGCGCTCGAGCCGAGCGATGAGCTGACGGAAATGTAGTCCGGCGAGACGTTCTCGAGCAGGATGCGCTTGCGCTCGACCGCGCACTGGCCTACCAGCCCCTCACCGAACTGTAACACCTGCGGCAGCCGGCCGGCGGTACTCGAGGCGTAGCCGGCAACCAGCTCGAGGTATGGCTCGGCGTCCTGTTTCGCCTGCCGATAGAGCACTCCCTGCTGCGCCTGCACCAGTGGCGCCAGCTCCGACAGCACCAGCTGTGACACCGCCACCAGGTCACTCTGGCCCTGAAGCATGCGCGAGAACTTGGCGAGGTTGGTCTTCAGCCAGTCCTGCTCGTAGTTCTTGAGCGTCGTGTCCTTCAGGTTGCGGATCATCTCGTTGATGTTGTCCTTGAGCGCCGCGACCTCGCCCATCGCCTCGACCATGATCGAGCGCGTGAGGTCGCCCTTGGTCACGGCGGTGGCAACCTCGGCAATCGCGCGCACCTGGGTAGTGAGGTTGTGGGCCAGCTGATTCACGTTGTCGGTGAGGTCCTTCCAGGTGCCCGCCACACCGGGGACGCGCGCCTGACCGCCGAGCGCTCCCTCCGTGCCCACCTCGCGCGCCACGCGCGATACCTCGGAGGCGAAGCCGTTCAACTGATCCACCATCGTGTTGATGGTGCTCTTGAGCTCGAGAATCTCACCACGCACATCGACCGTGATCTTCTTCGACAGATCGCCCTTGGCGACCGCGGTGGTCACCTCGGCGATGTTGCGTACCTGCCCGGTGAGGTTCGCCGCCATCGCATTCACGTTGTCGGTGAGGTCCTTCCAGGTGCCCGCCACACCAGGAACGCGCGCCTGGCCGCCGAGCTTGCCATCCGTGCCCACCTCGCGCGCCACGCGCGATACCTCGGAGGCGAAGCCGTTCAACTGATCCACCATCGTGTTGATGGTGCTCTTGAGCTCGAGAATCTCACCGCGCACATCGACCGTGATCTTCTTCGACAGATCGCCCTTGGCGACCGCGGTGGTCACCTCGGCGATATTGCGTACCTGCCCGGTGAGGTTCGCCGCCATCGCATTCACGTTGTCGGTGAGGTCCTTCCAGGTGCCCGCCACACCAGGAACGCGCGCCTGACCGCCGAGCGCTCCCTCCGTGCCCACCTCGCGCGCCACGCGCGATACCTCGGAGGCGAAACCGCTCAGCTGGTTGACCATGGTGTTCACGACCCGGCCGATGCGCTGAAATTCGCCACGCAATGGCAGGCCGTCGATGTCGAGAAACGTGTGCTGCGACAGATCGCCGTTGGCGACAGACTCGATGACTCCGACGACCGCGGTGGTCGGACGGACCAGGTCACTGATCAGCGTGTTGACGGCTTCGACCGTGGTCCCCCACGAGCCGACCGCCGCCGCCACACGCATCCGCCGGTTGGTCTTGCCTTCCTTGCCGACCGCCTCGCCGATGCGCGTCAGCTCCACGGTCATCGAGGCATTGAGTTCCGCAACGTCGTTGAATACCTGCGCGATCTCACCGTCGATCCCGGACAGATCGAGCGGCAGCCGCACGCTGAAGTCGCCCTTCCGCAGAGCGCGCAACGCGCCGAGCACCGCGCGCGGCTCGAGCACCTCGCGCTGCTCGAGAACCTGAGGGGCAGCATAAACATCCATGGACTCTCCCCTGCACGGCAGCCGACGGGTGGCGCAGGCCGCTTACCACCTGCGCGCATCGTAGTTCCTGCGCCCTCACGCCACTATCGTCCGGCGGCGACGCAGCGTGGCGATTCACCGGCATGCCGGTAGCGATTCGGCTACAGCAAGCGCCGCGCGGCTGATCCGAACGGACCAGCCACGGCACCCTGCCGGCCCTTACGCCGCTGAGTCTGGCGGGCCTACCTTTGTGGCACACGGGAGAGCTACGTCAACGGGACAGCATGTTCGAAGCGTCACAGATGCGCGGCCTGCCGTGATCAGCGGGCCGCCGGGGACGACACGGCGCCGGGCGCACAGCCATGATTAGGATCAGGCCGTTCACCGAGTCGGACGTCCCGGCCGTGGTGGGCCTGTTCGAGCAGGTCTATCCCGAGCAGCGCTGGCGCTCGGCGGAGGGCTGCGAACGGTACTTCCGCGAGATCTTCTTCGCCAATCCGTGGCGGGATCTCGAGCTGCCGTCCTGGCTTGCCGAGGACGGCGGCACGACCGCCGGCTTCCTCGGCGTGGTGCCGCGCCGCATGTTGTTCGGCGAACGCCCCTTGCGGGTCGCAGTGGCCAGCCAATACATGGTCCACCCGAAGTGGCGCCATACCCTCATCGCGCCGCTGCTCATGAAGAAGGTGATGTCGGGCCCGCAGGACATATTCTTCACGGACGGTGCCAATGATCAGGTGCGGCGCCTATGGCTCGCGAACGGCGGCACGGTACCGATGCTGCAGAATCTCGACTGGACACGTCTGCTGCGACCGACGCGCTACGCGCTGGGCCTGGTCGAGAAGAAGAATCGCAGTCGCCACGCGCTGCTGCTTGCGGCGCGGCCACCGTGTGCGATCGCGGACGCGGTCGCGGCGCGGCTGGGTCCCAACCGGTTCTCTCGCGACGACGACTCCCTCGCCGATGAGACGCTGCACGCCGACGGCATGCTCGAGCACATGGATGAGGTCATGAACGGCAGCCATCCGCTGCGGTCGCAGTACGACCGCGACTCGCTCACCTGGCTGTTCACCCAGGCGGCGTGCAAGCAGCGCCACGGCCAGCTGCGCGCGCGCGCGGTCCTCGAACGCGGACGGCTGCTCGGCTGGTTCATCTATTACGCGCGCCGCGACACCGTCAACGAGGTGCTGCAGATCACCGCCTGCCGCGGCGCGGCCGGGCAGGTGCTGCGACGCCTGTTCAGCGACGCCTGGCGGCAGGGTGCGACGGCGCTGCGCGGCCGGCTCGATCCTTGCCACCTGCAGCAGCTCTCCGATCGTCATTGCTGGATGCGCCGTGAGGGCGCCTGGACGCTCGTGCATTCACGCCACGCCGACCTCGTCGGAGCGTTCGAGCGCGGCGCGGCCGGCATCACCCGCCTGGATGGCGAGTGGTGGCAGCGATTCATCGGCGGCTGAGGCGGCCGAGGGACAGAAGACAGCACAACGTGCCGCGCATGAACATCTGCCTGCTGGGTCTCGACAACCTGCCAGTGCTCGCTCCCGAGCTCGGCGCGCACGCCATCGGCGGTGAGTCCGTGCAGCAGACGCTGCTCGCGCGGGCGCTGGTGCGCCGCGGCCACGAGGTCAGCATGGTGACCGCGGACGACTCGCCACTGCAGGCAGCGGTCCGCGAAGGCATCCGCGTTCACCGCGCCTATCGGCCCGCGGCCGGGCTGCCGCTGCTGCGCTTCATTCATCCGCGCTGGACCGGCCTGTGGTCGGCACTCCGCCGCGCCGACGCGCGCATCTACTACACCAGCTGCGCGGGCATGCACGTCGGGCTGCTGGCATTGTTCTGCGCGCGTCACGGCCGGCGCCTGGTGTTTCGCTGCGCGAGTGATGCGGACTGCGACCCGGCGCGACTGCTGATCCGCTATGCGCGCGATCGCTGGCTGTATCGCTACGGGGTACGGCGCGCCGACGCAATACTCGCGCAGACCGCCGTGCAGACTCATCTGCTGCTGCGGCACTTCGGCCGCGCCGCGCGGCTGGCGGGCATGCTGGTCGACCCGCCGCCGGCGGCTGCCGCGCGCGACATTGACGTGCTATGGATCGGGAACCTCCGCCAGGTGAAGCGACCCGACAGACTGCTGGCGCTCGCAGCCGCCCTGCCCGATGTTGCGATTCACGCCGTCGGTGGCCCCGTGCCGGATGAGACACAACTCTACGAGCGCGTGCGGCGCGCGGCCGCGCAGCACCCGAACCTCACCTTCCATGGCCCGCTGTCCTACCGGGATGCAAACGCCATGTACGGTCGGGCGCGATTGCTCGTCAACACCTCCGACCTCGAAGGATTTCCCAACGCTTACCTGCAGGCCTGGATGCAGGGCGTCCCGGTCGTGGGCTTCAGCGACCCCGACGGCGTCATCGGGCGCGGCGCGCTGGGTGTACGGGTCGGCTCGATGCACGACATGCATGCGGCTGTCCGCCGCCTGCTCGGTGAGCCGAGCGCGCTCGCGGCGATCAGCGCACGCTGTCGTGACTACATGGCGCGTGAGTACGCCGAGGAGCGCATCCTCGCGCCTTATCTCGCCTCATTCGACGAGCTGGACCGCGACGCCGCCGGCACGGCACGGCTGCAGGCTGCAAGTGAAGGGCACCGTGGCTGAGCCAGCATTCATCATCACCGTCGACACCGAGGGCGATGACATCTGGTCGCGCCCGCGCCAGATCACGACTCGCAACGCCTCCTTCCTGCCGCGTTTCCAGGCACTGTGCGAGCGTCATGGCTGGCGGCCGGTTTATCTCACCAACTACGAGATGGCAAGCTGCGCTGCGTTCGTCGATTTCGGTCGTGACGTCCTCGCGCGCGGCGCGGGCGAGATCGGCATGCACCTGCACGCCTGGAACTCCCCGCCGCTGGTGGCGCTCACCGCGGATGACTTCCGCCATCAGCCCTATCTCACCGAGTATCCCGACGATGTGATGCGGGCCAAGATCCGCTTCATGACCGAGCTCCTCGAGGAGCGCTTCGATACACGCATCGTGAGCCATCGTGCGGGGCGCCTCGGCTTCGACGGCCGTTATGCGGCGATGCTGCTCGAGGCGGGCTATCACGTCGACTGCTCGGTGACTCCCGGGGTCGACTGGAGCACCACGCCGGGCGCTCCCGGCGGAGGCGGCGGGGCCAACTACCGCGGCTTTCCGGGGCTGCCATACTTTCTCGCACCGCACGACATCGCCACGCCGCTCGGGACACGCCGCGGCCTGCTCGAGGTTCCGGTGACCGTCGAGACGAGCGCGCTGTACCGCGCAGCACCCCAAGTCTATGCGCTGCCACTCATCGGCGCGGCTGTCAATCGGCTCATGCCGATGCGCAGCTGGGTGTGCCCCGGAGAGAACGATCTGTCAGGCATGCTGCGTGCGGCGCACCGCGCGCGGGCCAAGGGAGTCGGCTGCATCGAGCTCCTCGTGCATTCCTCGGAGCTGATGCCGGACGGCAGCCCCACCTTCCGCACCGCAGCCGCCATCGAGCGGTTGTATGCGGATCTGGAAGTTCTGTTTGAAGAGCTGAGTGGTTGGTGCCGCGGTATGACGCTCAGCGAATTCCACGCCTTCATGACTACCCAGGCCGCCATGAGCACCGAGAGTGTCGTCGCCACCGAGGTCGCAACGTGATCCGCATCCAGGGCCGTGCGGTCGTCTATGGCGAGGTGTGGTTCGACGAGCCGCCGCCGCAACCGCCGCTCGACGTCGACGTTCTGGTGTACCGCTACCATCCGCGACCGCTGGCGAACTCGCGCGCTACCGAGCTGCACTCGCTGCGTACCGACCTCGCCGCCGCGCCGGCGATCATCATGGGGGCATTCGATGAGACCTGCCGGCGCCACATCCGGCGCGCCGAGCGCCAGGACGGGCTGCGTCACGAGATATTCGATGCTGGCGCGCTCGATGAATTCGTCGCGTTCTATGACGTGTTCGCGCTGCAGAAAGGGCTATGGCTCGCCGACCGCCACTGGCTCGGCCGTGCGGCTGCGGCGCGCCAGCTCGCCTTGACCTGCGTCTCGCAAGACGGCGAGCGGCTCGTCTGGCATGCCCACCTGCGCGCCGGCCACACTGCGCAGCTGGCGCACTCCGCTTCCTTGTATCGGAGCCTCAGCCCCGAGCGCCGCTCGTTGGTGGGTCGCGCCAACCGCTGGCTGCACTGGCGCGACATGCTCGACTTCAAGGCGGCCGGCGCGTGCTGCTACGACTGGGGCGGCATGTTCGAGGACGAGTCGACGCCCGAGCGAGCCGGCATCAACCACTTCAAACGGACCTTCGGCGGCACGCCGGTGCTCGCCTACGAGTGCACCGTGCCCGTCACCTTGCGCGGCCGCGTATGGCTGCGGCTGCGTGAGGTGCTGCGCCGCGGCCCCAGACAGCGACCCGCCGCGCAGGCCGCATGAGTGGCGGGCGCACGCGGGCCGAGCGGCGCTGCTTCAGGGTTGCCAGTTGAGGCCAAGCGCCTGCGGTGTCGCGGCGCGAGCGAGCTGAGCATGCATCACCGTCACCGCCCTGCCGACCGGCGTGTGGTAGTTCGCAAGCTTCAGATAGCAGCCCTGCCCCGCGTACAGAGTCGGCCCGCGGTAATCGATGACCCGGCGCTTGTCCACCCATGCGGAGAAGAAGCCGTCGCTTCCGGATGACCATCTGACGTGGTAGACGAACTCGTACCAGTGGCTCTTTGCGATCGGGCCGATGGTCCAGCGGCGAGTCGGCGAGTCCGGCGCACCGCTCGAGATCACCGCGCCGGCGGAGATCGCCATGCGTAACGCCGACGGCTGGCCTGCGACTTCGAGCTCGAAATTGGCCTGGCCCTCCGAGCCGGTCTGGTGAAAGTCGAACACTACGCCCCAGGGCCACGGGTCGGCACGGGTTGCGACCGGCGCGGTGTAGTCACCGGGAAAGAGCAGCATGTGACGCCACCACTGTTCCGCGCCCTGCGAGCAGCCGGTTGCCTGCGGCGACAGCTGGAGGTCCGCGCGCTCCGCGGTGCCACTGCCCGCGATGCCGGTATCGCCGGGCTGCGTCTCGAGGCGTACGGCGTGCACGCCCGCGACATCGACCGTCGCGATCCGGTCGGGACCGCCGGCCTGGGCAGAGAAGCCGCAGTCGCTCCACGAGCCGTCGAAGTCGCAGCTGAAACGGGCACCCGGCGCGCCGCTCCCATGTACTGCGGGCGCGGCACACAGGCACAGCGTCGCCGCGGCCGCTGCGACTGCGCTGCTTGCGGGCAACCGCCACGGCGCGCCGCTCAAGGCGACGGTCCGGGGTTGTTCAGATGACCGCATCATCGGTTGCGGATGCGGGAGCGCGGCTCCAGAGCGCATCGTAGGCGCCGAGCAGTTGCGGCGCCTGATAGCTCCACTCGAGCTGTGTCTCGATGCGCTGGCGACCAAAGGCGCCCATTGCCGCACGCCGCCTGGGGTCGTCGATGAGCTCGATGATCCTGGCGGCAAAGTCGGCGATGTCGTGGCAGCGCGCGTAGAGCGCGGCCTCCTGCGCCGCCCAGCGGCCCTCGGTGAGGTCGAACTGCACGATCGGTTTGCCGAGCGCCATGTATTCCAGGATCTTGTTCATCGTCGACTTGTCGTTCATCTCGTTGGCGGGATCCGGGTTGACGCATACGTCGGCCGTATTGAGCATCGACAGCAGCTCACGGTCCGGGACACGACCGGTGAATGTCACGTACTCCTGCACTTCGAGGTCCGCAGCCAGCTCCTTCATCCCCGCGAGCGCCGTGCCGCCACCGACCAGGCCGAAGTGAATGTCGCGCCGGCTGAGCCGGTAGACGATGTGCCGTACGGCGAGCAGCAATGCATCGATCCCCTCCTGCTGCCCGAGCACGCCGACGTAGCCAACCAAGTAGCGCCGGCCGCACTTCAGCCGCTCGTTTGGCGGTAACCGCTGCAGCCGTGCCAGACTCGGCCCGCTGCGCACGACGAACACCCGCTCGGCCGGCATGCGGCCGCGGGTGATGGCTATCTGTCGGTAGGAATCGTTGGTCGCGATCGACACATCCGCGGTGAGGAACGTGAGGCGCTCGAGGCGCAGCAACAGCCGATAGAAGAAATCGCGGCGCCCGAACTTCGCCTCATACAGCTCCGGACACAGATCGTGGTGGTCGAAGACGACCTTCTTGCCGAGCAGCTTGAAGAAGCCCCCGACCAGGAACAGCAGGTCCGGCGGGTTGCAGGCGTGTATCGCGTCGAAGCCGCGCGTCAGCAGCACGCGCCATGACAGCCAGAACATCTGCACCAGGGCACACAGGTACTCGAGCGCGTAGCCAGCGGCACCGTGAGCCTCGAACGGCAGCCGGTAGCGGTAGATGTGCACGCCCTCGATCACCTCGAAGCGGCGCTCGCATCCCCGACCCGTGGGGCACACGATCGACACCGCATAGCCCGCGGCGCGCAGCGTGCACGCCTCCTGCCAGACCCGGCGATCGAACGGGCTCGGCAGGTTCTCCACCAGCATGAGGATGCCTCTCACCAGGAGACGCCCTCGTAGACACCCGAGACGCTGTGACAGTCGCCGACGCGCACCAGATCGACCACCGTCTGGCGAATTCCGACCCGCGGCAGGATCTCGCGAAACTCAGGGGCTGCGTTACCGATCACCAGGGTGCCGGCGTGCGCCAGCACTTCCTCGATGCTCGAGGCGAGCAGCGCCGAGATGTGCGGGATGCGGTTCAGGATGTAGTCGCGGTTGGTGCCGTGGATGCGCGCCAGCGTGACGTTGGAGTCATAGATGCGCAGCTCGAAACCCTTGCCGAGCAGCCGCTCGGCCAGCTCGACCATCGGACTGTTACGCAGATCGTCGGAGCCGGCCTTGAAGCTCAGGCCGAGGATGCCAACCTTGCGGCTGCCATGGTCGATCACTGTCTGCACCGCCCGCTCGATCTGCAGCTCGTTGCTCGGCAGCACGGCCGCGAGTATCGGCAGCGCTACGTCAAGCGATTTTGCCCTGTGCAGCATGGCGCGCAGATCCTTCGGCAGACACGAGCCGCCGAAGGCGAAACCCGGCTTGAGATAACAGGCTGACAGATTGAGCTTGGTGTCGCGGCAGAAGATGTCCATCACGCGATGGCTGTCCACGTTCAGCGCCTTGCAGAGGCGGCCGATCTCGTTGGCGAAGCCGACCTTGACCGCATGCCAGCTGTTGTCGGCATACTTGACCATCTCCGCCGTCTCGATGTCGGTGCGGATGAGCGGGGCGACAATTCCCGTATACAGGCTCGCCAGCAGGTCGCCGCTCGCCCGGTTGAGCTCGCCGATCACGGTCTTCGGCGGATTGAGATAGTCGTGGACCGCGCTGCCCTCGCGCAGAAACTCCGGGTTGATGCACACGCCGAAATCGGTGCCGGCCTGTCGTCCCGAGCTCGCCTCGAGCGTCGGGATCACCAGCTCGCGGGTCGTTCCCGGCAGCAACGTGCTGCGCACCACGACCACCGGTGCGCCAGGATGAGTGCGCAGCGCCGCGCCGATCTGCTCGCAGACGCGGCGCACGTGTTGCAGATCGATCTCGCCGTTGGCGCGCGACGGCGTGCCGACACACACCATGATCAGGTCCGAGCGCGGCACCGCGACTTCGACCTCGGTGGTCGCCGAGAGCCGGCCGGAGGCAACCCCGCTCGCCACGATCTCATCGATCTCCATCTCGATGATGGGCGAGCGACCGGCGGCGAGCAGCGCGACCTTGCTCGGCTCGACATCGACACCGATGACCTCGTGGCCTTTGCGCGCGAGGCACCCGGCCACGACGGTGCCAACGTAGCCAAGCCCGAGCACACTCACTCTCACGACTGTGCCTCCCCACCGTTCCCGCGTGGGCCGCCGGCCTTGCGCGCATGGACAATGCGATGCCAGCCCCAGCGCCGCCCCAGCATGCGGCGCACTGATCCCGGCAGCAGCCGGCCGATGAAGCCCCAGTGACGGTGGTCGAAGAAGCGCACCTCGTGGCGCACGATCTCGAAGCGGCACAGCAGCTGCTCCGCCTCGCGGGCGTCGTACACCGTGCAGTACGGGTAGTCGGGGCCGTTGGTGTTGCGGCTCAGCCATTCCTGCGAGGACATCGGCGCTCCCTGACGCCGCAGCGCGCGATGACGCTCGAGCTTCTCGCGCGGCAGACCGAGGCGCGTGAAGAGCCCGATGGCGCCCGGAATCGACAGCAGCCGCAGCCCGAGCCGGCGCAACAGCATGATCTCGAGGACGTAGTTTATCGAGGAGCGGTTGTACAGCATGACGACCAACTCTCCTCCGGGCTTGAGCACGCGCTCGATCTCGGCGACCGCGCGCTGCACCTGCGGTATGTGCTGCAACACGCCGAAGGAATACACGACATCGAAGCTGTTGCTCGCGAGGTCGAGTACGCATGCGTCACGCTGCAGGGCAACCCCTGGAAGGCCGAAGGCACGTAGCGCCCGCCCGGTGGCTTCCGTCGAGCCGCGATCGACGTTGATGCCGGTGTAGTCGGCGCCGCCGGCGATCAGCCGGCGGGCGTCGGTGCCGATTCCCGCGCCGACCTCCAGCACGCGCTTGCCGCGCCAGTCGATCCACGAGTGGCACTCCAGAATGTGAGGCTGCAGCTCATAGCGCTGCCGTTCCACGTCCAGAAAGAATGCGCGCGAGGTAGGCTCGCGCGTGCTCAGCTCCGAATCGCAGGGCTGGCGGTCCCAATGCTCGCGGACCCGCTCCTGTGCCAGCGCGCCATCCATGGTCAGCTCCGTTGTCGTGATTACACCGGATGACAGGATTAACCAGTGCGGCTGTTGCCTCGTATATCGCCCCGGTAGTCCGGATGGCACATGAGCTCGGTGCGCAGCCTGGCAGGGCCCGCCAGGCGTGCGCGCCAGACGATTGTCGGCGCTGGCTGACGATGGTCGTAGCTGCGCGACACCCAGCCGCAGACCGGGTCGATGCTGCCACAGTACAGCCGCGCGGCTCCCGCGGGATAGCGTGGCAGCTGCAGCTCGAGCGTCCAGATACCGCGACGGATCACGTAACCCGAGGCTATGGACTCGACGCTGCACTCTGCGGCGCAATGAAACAGCACCTCGACCTCGTGCTCGCCCGCCATCTCGAGGCAGTCCTCGATCACCAGCCGCCGCGCCGCCTTCTCGAGAATCAGCCGCCGGCGATGCCGCACCGGATCGCGCAGCCGCAGATAGCCGTCATGCGAGCCATCGAGTGTCTCGACCGCTTGCGTGAAGTGCGCGGCGTGACAGTGGGCCGCGGCCTTATGCAACCACATGAAGTCGCCGCCGGGCTCCGACTGGTCGCGGCCGTCGATTCGTATCGTGTTGTGCGCCGCCGTGCCGCGGAAATAAGCCCGCCAGGGACCGCCGCCGTGATACAGGTAGGTGCCAGGGTCGATCAGGAATTCCAGTCCGCCGATCGACAGCGTGAACGACAGCGCATCCGCGTGTCCGTGTGCCGCGATGCTTCCGTAGCCGAGCGGACCGAGATCCGCCACCACACGGATTTCGTCGCGGCGCTCGAGATTGCAGCCGAGAATGTAGTAGCCGCCATCGGCGAACGCGCGCGGCTGCGGCAGCGGATCGACCGCCACGACCAGCTGCTCGAACACCTGTTGCGCGTGCGCGCCGAACAGCCAGCGGGTCTTGTCGTCGAGGCCGCCGGCCTTGCGCTTCAGAGCCGCATCGCCAAACAACACCGCACCGCTCGCGAGCAGCGAGCGGTACGGGCAGAAGCCTCGGCCCGGCGCCAGGCGTGTCACGGCGCCGTCGTCGGCATCGCCGATCATCGGCACGTTGCCGCCGACATCCATGATGGCTGCGAGAAACCCGAGCAACGCCGCCAGGCGCTGGCGGTAGGTCTCGGGAAACCGCTCGCCCACGCTGTCGCCGGCGAGCAGTGCCAGCAGCAGAAAGTCCAGCACGAACTGCTGATAGCAGACGGCCTGCTCTAGGTTCACCCCGTCGGGTGAGTTCTGCAGCAGCGCCTCGTGCAGCAGAATCTGCCGCGCGGAGCTGCGCCAGCGGCGCAGCCGCGGCCAGCACGGCCAGGTCACGCCGGCGATGTACAGCCCCGCCGCCTCGCCGATCAGATGATTGTTGGCCGAGGAGTGCCGTGAGAAATAGCCCTGCACGAAGCGCGCATGCTGGTAGACGGAATCGAGCCAGCGTTGTCGGAGTCTCGCGCCCTCGCTGCCGGCGAATAGCACTGCGCCCGCCCCCCCGAGCAGCTGCCAGGCGATCGACCAGTTGATGAGACGGATGGCGGCCTCGAGCGAGCTGCACCAGTTGGGCCCGCGGCCGAACGGGCAGGCATCGAGCCAGCTGCGCAGGTGCAGCCCGAACACCTCGAGATACTTCGGATCGCGCGTCAGCGCATAGCCCTGCGCCAGCGTCACGAGGTGCAGGTGGCGGTTTATTTCCCACAGATACTTGATGTCGCCGACGCAGCGGCGGTCGCGGTAGTTGAGCCGTTTGCCCCAGGTGAGTGGCGCCTCGGCGCCGGTACGCGGATCGCGGTTCCAGTGCGGTGTCCCGGGACCGCTGCGGAAGCTCAGGGCGAAGACATCGAAGGTGCCGGCCGCAATTCGATCCGCCGCCGCCACGTACGAAGCGGCCTTCAGCCCCTCTGGAACGTGCACCCAGCGGCGCGTCGCGGGCGGGCGATCGGCCGGCGGCACGCGCGCGCGCCACGATGCGAGCGGTTCGAGTTGCGCCGCGATGGCGCGCGCGATGCGGTACGGCACCTCCGCAGGCGTCATGCAGCGCAGCCGGTTGATGCGCCAGCGCAGCGCCGTCAGAGGTGCGCGCCGCACGGCCGCAGACGCCTGCCTCACCGTGTGCCTGGCAGGCCCGCCCAGGCTCGCGTACACACCGCGCAGCTGTGCCGCCAGGCGATTGATGGAGAAGCTGCCCGCGACGGTGGTGCGGCTCGCCTCGCTCATGCGCGCCAGTGACGCACGATCGCCCGCCAGCCGGCAGATGGCCGCGGCAATGGCCTGCGGCTCACGCGGCGCGACCAGCAGACCGTTGACCCCGTCCGTTACCACATCCGGAATCGCCCCGACGCGCGTCGCGATGGCTGGAACGCCCGCCGCCATGCCCTCGAGCAGCGCATAGGGAAGCCCCTCGGCGTAGCTTGGCAGCACCTGCGCGTCCGCCCAGCGCAGCAGCGCGATCTTGCTCGTGCCATGCACTGGACCTGCGAATGTCACCTCGAGGCCGCGCGCCGCGGCGGATGCCTGCAGGCTGCCCAGCTCAGGACCGTCGCCCGCGACGATCAGCTCCGCGGCGGCGCCCTCGCGGCGCGCGAGCTCGAGGGCCGCCAACAGCTCGTGGAGCCCCTTCTCGCGAACCAGCCTCCCGAGGTACAGGAGTCGCAGCGGCCGGCCCGGCGCCGACTGCTCGTGAGTCAGGAGCTGGTAGCTGCGGCAATCGATGCCGTTGGGGACAGCGAGCACCCTCGGGGTGACGCCGAAGCGGCGAAACTTGCTGCAATCCCCCGCCGACAGCACCGCGATCGCATCCGCAAGGCGCAGTGTCGCGCGCACAAAGGCTTCGGCGAGCGGCTGGCCGCGACAGAACTGCTGCGGCTCGGAGCCGCCGTGCACCTGGTAGAGGACCCGCGAACGGCAAAGCCGCGCCACTATCATGTAGATGAGATCGCGCCAGTAGGCACGCAGCGTAAACGCGGTGTTGACGTGCACGATGGCGGCGCGCCGGCTCAGCAGCAGACGCGCGAGCTGGAACGGGCTCGCCAGCAGCCGCAGCGCGCGCGCCAGCCGACCTTCGTTGCGACCCTCGCGGCCAACCTCGAAGTGGATCAGGTCGTACGCCTCCGCCAGCTCGGAATCGAGCAGCAGGTTGAGGTGCGTGCTCACGCCGCTCAACGCCGCAAGCCGCGGCCCGGTCAGCACTGCCACCGGCCGGCTCATGCGCACACCTCGAGGAGCAGCTCCTGGTAGCGGTCGACCATGCGCTGCTCGCTGAAGCTGCGCTCGATGGTGCGGCGCGCGGCAGAGCCGAGCGCCACGCGACTGTCGGCCGCGGTGAGCTGCAGCAGGCACTCGACCAGCGCCTCGGTGTCGGCGGCCGGAAACAACAGGCCGTTGCGCCCGGGCTCGATGAGCTCACACACCCCGCCGACACGCGAGTGTACCAGCGGCCGGCTCATGGCCATGGCCTCGAGTGCTGCCAGCGACAGCGCCTCGGTCAGACTGCACACGCACATCACATCGCAGGCGCTGACCAGCGGGCGAATGTCGTCACGAAAGCCGCTGATGGTCAGCTGCGCGGCAATGCCGAGCGCACCGGCCCGGGCCTCGAGCGCACCGCGGGTCGGGCCGTCGCCGATACACAGCGCCTGCGCTGCGATGCCACGGCCGCGCAGCCGTGCCACGGCCTCGAGGAGCTGCAGGTGATTCTTCTCCGGACGCAGACCGCCGGCCACCCCGAGCACGTAGTCCGAGTCGCGATAGCCGAGCGCGCTGCGCAGCGCGCGCCGTTCCTGCGGGCCGACGGTGTCGCGGAAACGCTCGACGTCGACGCCGTTGTGGATCACGCTGTTGCGACGCGAGCGCAGGCCGCGCCGCATGCAGTAGCGGCGCTGATACTCGCACACGAACACCGCGCGCTCCGCTGCCCACATGTACAGTCGGTAGGCGAGCAGCTGCAGCTGCTCCTTAAGGCCGGGGGAGCGCGTCGAGTGATAGGTCACGATCAGCGGCAGCTGCATGCCCGCCCGGGCGCGCGCCATGGAGGCGTACATGAGCGCGTAGGGGTTGGCGGCGATGAGCGCCGACGGCCGGTACCGCCTGAGCACAGCGGCGAGGCGCTCGACCGCGCGCCGGTCGAGGTAGCGCCCGGCATCGAGACTCACGGCGCGGTCACCGCCGCGCAGCTCGATACGGTTGCGCTGCGCGGCTTCGGGCTTGACCCACGCCATGTGGCAGTCATGACCGCGCTCCGCCAGACGATTGGCGAGCGTGATGGCGTGATGCTCCGCGCCTCCGTGCGCCAGCGATCCGGTCAGGAACAGGAGTCGCATGGTGCGCTACGCCTCAGTCGTGCCGCCAGACGCCCTGCAGCGCCGTCCACCAGTCGCGACCAAGACCAAAGAGCGTCACCAGGGCCAGATACACCGCCCCGAGCACGACCGCGCCGACCACGGGGCGCGCCGCTACCTCGAGCTCATCGAGCGAGTCCACGACCCCCCAGGCGATGAGCCCGGCAGCCACCGCGCACAGCAGCAACACGGCGAGCGTGCCCCAGTCCTGCACCCGGCGTAGCGGGATGCCGGTGAGCCGCGAGACGCGCCACAGCGTCGCGACGTGCTCGATGTAGATCGCGATCACGCTGCCGGCCGCAGCGCCCGCCAGACCGAAGAGCCGCGCAGCCGCGAAGCTCACCGCGACCGACACCAGCAGCGCGAGCACGCCGATCCGCATGCTGAAGGCGCCCTGACGCAGCAACAGCATGAGGCTGGCCGGCTCGATGACCAGCGCGATCAGGCCGATGATGTAGATGCGCATCACCGGCGCGGCGTCGACATACGCCGAGGTATAGATGATAGTAATGATCTCCTTGCCGAACACGAAGGCAAAGGCGAGCAGCGGGTAGACGAGCGTTGCGACCATGACGTTGCCGCGGCTGTTCAGGGCGAGCATGCCGTGGATGTCCCCCGCGGCCTGCAGACGGCTGATGCTGGGAAGAAACGCCTGGCCCACCGATTGCCGGCACAGATGCACCAGCGGCCCGAGCTGCGCCGCGATCGAGAACGAGGCGAACATCGCCACCGGGAACAGCGCGGTCGCCACCCACTGGTCCGCCTGGCCGCGCAGGCCGTAGAGCGCACCTGCGAAGCCGAACGGCGCCGATTGCCGCAGCTGCTCGGCGAACGCCTGGCGGCGCAGGAATGGGCCGCCGAGCCCGTGGTGGCGCGCCACGTAGCCGATGAGCAGCGCGAGCTTGAAGGCGGCGAACAACAGCAGCGCGATGAGCACCGGCTCGAGGTCGCGGCTCAGTATCGCGGTCGCCGACAGCGCCACGGCGCGCAGCACCGACAGGCCGATGACCGTTCGCGCCTGCCACGTCACGCGCTCTTCGGCGGTGCCGATCAGATCGAGGAGCGAGGCCATCACCCACAGCAGCACGAACAGTGGCACGAGCCATTGATTGCTGGCCAGATCGCGCACGTCATGCGGTAGCCAGGGATTGAGCGCGCTGACCGCCCACGCCCCGATCAGTCCGGCCGCGCCGAGGTACAGCACTGCCTGGTTGATGTACAGGCGCTTCTGCGCGGCCTCGCAGCGCGGCAGGAAGTAGTAAAGGCTGCCGGCCATCGCCTGAGTCACGACCGCCATGACCGTGCCGGTCGCGAGCCACAGCAACCGATAGCCTCCGAAGGAAGCCGGCGACAGATAGCGCACCAGCACGACCGGCAGCAGGAACTGAATCGCGTAATCGAGCGCGTTCGCCATGCCGAGCGACATCGCGCGGGGCGCGAGCTTTTCCGGGGTTGCCTTATTTGTCGTGGGCACGACGTCGCCGTCGCGACTCATGCCGTGGCCCGCTGTGCAGCCGCGCGCCGCGCGTACTCGCCGTACATCAGGCCAAGCGCCAGCCACAGGAACACCTGCTCAGGCCGCGGCGTGAGGCTGCTGTCGGTCAGGTCCGAGATCAGCATGCCGATGAGCGCCGCGGCCGCGCCCTGAAAGAAGCCGCGCATCGCCGGCGCGAGCGCGGCATCCTTGCCGAGCGCGCGCAGACGCCTGAAGGCGTGCACGAAGTAAGCGCAGAGCAGCACCGTGCCGATCACGCCGGTGTCGAGCAGCGCCTCGAGGTAGGCATTGTGCGGATGGGTCACCACCAGCACCTGCAACCCCGCGCCGCGCCGCATCGCATCCGACCACAGAATCGAGCTCAAGCCGTTGCCGAACAGCGGGTGTCCAAGCACCTCCGGCAGCAGCGGCAACCACAGGCCGTTGAGCCGCCCGGCGGTGATCGCATCGAAGCCCGCACCGTAGCCGGCCGCCAGACGCTCGTAGAGCGCGGCAGGCGCGAACAGCAGGCCCGCTACCGCGACCAGCGTCGCGAACACCACCGTGCGCATGCTGAGCCGCCACAGCACGAACAGCAGGTTCACCACCGCGAACGCCACGAAAGCGCCGCGCGAGAAGGTCAGAACGAGCGCCGCGGCCATCAACGCCGCGGCGGCCAGCAGCAGCCAGCGCGGGCGCAGGCCCCGGGCCCCCGACCAGGTGAACAACAGCAGCGCGTATGCGATGGCATACAGTCTGCCGAGGTCGTTCGCATGCAGGCCAAGCGGCGACAGAAAGCCGCGCTCATCACTCGCCGCCAGCGCGCTGAGCGCGATGCCCGATTGCGCCACGTACACGATCACGACAGCCGCCATCAGGCACATCGAGGCAACCGCGGGCAGCAGCAGCTTCTGCGGGTTCTCCGAGCGCGCCGCGGCCGCCGCTACCAGCAGACAGAACACCACGAGCAGCAGCGGCTTGAGCAGCATCTCGGTCACATAACTCGTCGCGTCGAGATGATCGAGCCCCTGATAGGTCACCAGCAGCGTGGGGGCTATCTCGTGGACGTGGCGCGACCCGATCAGGCCTGCGACCACGATGGGCACTATGTACAGCCACAGTAGCGGGCGCGGCAGGAAGCGGCGCAGACCGCCGCCGGCGAGCGCTTGCAGCAACCACGAGCAGAACGTTCCGAGCAGCAGCAGGTTGAGCGGATTGAGTCCGACGATGCCGAACATCTCGTGCGGGAACAGCGTGCTGCTGCCGTACATCGGCATGAGCAGGATCAGTCCGACCACGCCGACGCGGAAGTCGGCCACCACGAAGGCGCACGCAAGCAGCGAGGCGCACAGGTAGAACGCGGTCAGGCCGCCGGCGGCCAGCACCACCCCCCACAGTGCGGCGAGCAGTACTATCCCCGGCAGTAGCAGCCGCCGATCCTGCGCCAGGAGCATGACTCCACTCCGAACCGGCTCAGAACTTGTTGAGCACGGTGCCTACGACTACTGCACCGGTGGCAGCCAGGTCCTGTGCCAGGGCCGTCACGTCATCGAGGCCGGTATGGTTGGCGCGCGCCAGTACCAGTGCGCTGCCGGCGCAGAACGCCACGCTTTGCGCATCGGCGCTGGCCCGCGCCGGAGGTGTGTCGATCAGAATCACGTCGTACTCGTTGTCGGCGAGCTCAAGAAGGCTCGCCAGCTCCGGTCGCAGCAGCAGCTCCTGGGGGTTCGGCGGCGGGGCGCCGGCGGGCAGCACCGATAGCGGGCCGAAGGCCGGCAACGATACCGCCACATCGCCTGAAGCGCGGCCCGACAGCACGGTGGCAAGCCCGATGCGATCCTGAATGTTGAAGATCCCGGACTGCCGCGGCGTGCGCAGGTCGGCGTCGATCAGCAGCGTGCGCATGCCGAGCTGCGCGAACAGCACGGCGAGGTTAGCGGCGACGTAGCTGCGGCCTTCGCACGCGCCCGGGCTCACGATGGTCAGCGCACGCGGATCGTTGCCGAGGCCCGACCAGCGAATGAGCAGCTGCGTGCGCAATTCCCGCAGCCGCTCGACGCCCGGGTGCAATGCGTCGCGATAGGCGATCAGGTCCGGGCTAACGCTCGAGCCGTTGAGGCGCTGGCACGGAAACTCATACTGGCGGGCGAGCGCGCTGCTCAGGTCCTCGCGGGTGATCAGTCCGAGGCTGAGCGCCGCTTCCCCGAAGCGCAGGTCGTGCCGTTGCTGCTGCAACCTCAGGACCTGGCCGATGTGCGAGGTGTCGAGCTTGCCGTCGGCGGCCAGGATGCTGCCGATGCGCTGCTCGCGCCGCAGGGCGGCGTACGGTGTTCCCTCGAGTGGCTGGGTCTGTGTCTTGTTACGCGCACGCATTGCACTCACCCCGGCTTCGGCAGCGCGCGTAACGCCGGGGCGGATGGCCGCGGCAGGAGGCCGGCGCGTTTGACCTCATCGCTCAGTACGCCGAGCAGCGGCTGCGGCACGGCTGCGACCAGATCCTCGACGCAGCGCACGCGCGCGTCGGCTCGCTCCAGGATCACGACCAGCGCACAGCCGAGCGCCAGCCCGGTGGCCAGAGCCAATGCGGCGTTCAGCGGCAGGTTCGGCCGGAAAGCGCGCAGCGGTATCGCCGCCGCGCTCAGCACCGCGACATTCGTCTGGCTCGCACGGCTGTCGACCTGACTGGAGAAGTAGCGCTGCAGCGCAGTGTCGTAGGCATGCTGCGCCGACTCGACGTCCTGCTGCAGCACGGGCTCGACCAGCATCGTATGCTCGGCCTGCGCGTGGCTGGGCGTGAGCTGCTGCTGCCCCAGCTCCGGATCGGCCATACCCGCGGCAACCTTGTGCAATTCCGCCTGCAGGCTGGCGCGCAGCTCCAGATTCTCCGACAGCTGGCGCTGGTAATCGGGGTAGTTGACCCCGTACTGGGTGGACAGCTGACGCAGCTTGGCCTCGCCGTGCAGCAGGTCGGCACGCAGCTGCTGAATGAACACATCGTCGCGCGCCTGCGGTAGTCGTTCCGGCTGCTGCGCCAAGCGCTGCTGCTCGGCGGCGCGCTCGGTGCGCAGCCGGAGTTGCGCCTGCTCGACATTGGCGCGCAGCCCCTTGAGCTGCTCGTCGAACCAGGCGGCCGCCTCGCGCGTCGGCGCGACCCGCAGCTCGAGCATCGTGCTGACGTACGCGGCAGCCACCGCGTTGGCCAGCCGCGCGGCGAGGCGCGGATCGTCGCTGGTGACGGTGGCCTCGATGATGTTGCTCTGCGAGGTGTCCACCTTAAGGTGGCGCAGCAACCCATCGACGAGCTGATCGTCGAGCCGCTCACCGGCCGGCCGCGTGATCCCGAGGCTGGCCATAGCCGCCGGATCGTGGGTCAGGTCGAGCTGCTGTACGGCGCGGCGCGCGACCTTCGGGCTGGCGAGGATGTCGGCCTGGGTCTGCAGATAGCTCAAATGCTCCTGCGGCAGCCCGAGCGCACGCAGCGCATCGCCCATCGACTGCTCGTCCTTGGCATCCACGAGCAGCGAAACCGTCGCCCGATAGGTCTTGGGAATCACCAGGCTCGCGACCATGGTCGCGAGCACGACCACCACGAGCGCCAGGGCAAACACCCCGAAGCGGGCCCGCAGTGCACGAAGAAACTGTCGCAGAGTCATGGGGCCCTCTCCTACCTGCAGCCTTAACTACCAGATCAGCTTGAAAGACAGGTCCGCCTAAAAGAGCCGCTCGCGCACCAGCACCACGTCGTCCGCATTGACGGCGTCGGTCTGGCGCGCACTGAAGGTGCGAACCTTGCCGTCGGCCAAGCGACGCTGGATCTCGAGTCCGTGCATCGTGCCGCGTGGTGTCAGGCCGCCACCGAGCGAGATCGCCTGCATCACCGTCATCTGCGGCGCGAGGCGATAGGCGCCGGCGTGCTGCACTTCCCCGGAGATGTAGAACTGCGGCGCGCGCTTCACGTACACGACGTCACCGTTCTCGAGGCGCACGTTGTGCACCATATCGCCCGAGCGGTACATATCCGGCACGTCGATCGTGGCCTGAACTTCCTTGCCATTGCGCGTGCGTACCAGGATGACGTTGCCGTCGCCGTCGGCACTGATGCCTCCGGCCCGGGCCAGCACATCGGTCAGGCTGTTGCTGACGTCATCGAGCGCGTAGCGGCCCGGCTTGCCAACCTCGCCCAGCACCGACACCTGGCGGCTGCGCACCTGCTGCACGCTCAGGCTCACCTGCGGGTTGAGCACGAAGCGCCCATGCGAAAGCCCATCGGCGATGCGCGCGGCCGCACCCTCCGGAGTCAGACCGGCGATCACCACCTCGCCGATCAGCGGCACGTTGATCGAGCCGCGCTCAGAGATGCGCGCCTCGGTGGTGAGGTCGGGATTCTGGAAGACGGTGACGCGGACCGAGTCACCGTCGCCGAGCAGCGGCTCGTTGGCGGCCTGTGAGGTCAGCGGCAGCGCTAGCAGTGCAGCGAGCCACAGAGTAGCGATTCGCGTGGGTTTCATGAGGTAAGCACGCTAATAGCCGCGGATTATCTGGCTGACCTCCCGGTAGTAGTCCGACCGAGCTATTGCGGCTGTTCGATCGTCGTTACTAACCTACGCGCCCGTCGAGATTCCACTACGCGCCTGTCAAATTTAATTGTCGTCATCTGGCGACATAGGGGAGGCGCTCGTCCCAGGAGGGGTAGTCATGAGACTGTCGAGCGCAATTGCAACATTGTTGGTTTCGTCCCTGGCGCTGTCGGCTTGCGGAGGAGGATCGTCGGGCGGCGCATCGAGCGCGTCCACGCCGACGTCCACATCCTCGTCTACACCGCACACGCAAAGCAGCGCACCAGCCTCTGGCACCACCACCACGCTGTCGATCAGCAGCAGCACGACCGACCTCACCTTTCAGCTCACTTACCAGGGCAGCACGCCCTCGTTCGTGCGCGTCTATGTCGATTCCGACGACAAGGTGACGACCGGTTACCCGGTCGGCACCATCGGCGCCGACTACCTGATCGAGAATGGCTACCTGTATCGCTACGCGGGCACGGGCGGCTCGTGGGCCTGGACACTCGTCACGACCGCGCAGCTCACGGAAGCCAACGGCGTCGCCACGTGGAGTGTCGCGCGCGCGAGCCTCGGCTCGCCGCCGAGCATCGACGCGATCGGCAACTACAGCAGCGTGTACTCCGCCATGATGAGCTACAAGCTGGTGGCGGGTGCCACGCGCAATGCCCTGCAATGGCCCTTTGCCAGCACCAGCATCTGGAACACGCCGATCGGCTCGGGCGCGCGATATGCGGCCTCGGGCCTGTCCTTCACCTCGACTCCCAACAGTACCCAGTACTGGTACGACCTGCCGCTTTCCGATCACGAGCGCATCGTTCTCACGCCTACCGCCCCGCAAACCACCGTGTACATCAGCAACGTGGGCTGGAGCGGCGGCAACCGCTGCGTGGCATCGGGTGGGGAGTTCTTCCAGGCGCCGATTCCCGCCGATTTCGTGATCCCCAACAGCACCGATAACAATGGCGCGGCAATCCTGCTGTCCGACGGTGTCAACATCGTGCAGACGCAGCCCTTCACCAAGTGTTCGGGCTACTCCTACGCCACCAGCATGCAGGTCCCCGCCAACATCTCGGCCTGGGAATACAACCTGCAGACCGGAGACGGGAGACTGGGCGCGCATGGCGGCTCCGAGCTGTCCACCCTCGGCGGCACGATTCGCCTCGGCGAGCTGCGCCCCGGAACCCAGATGCGTCACGCCCTCAAGGTCCTGGTCGACTCGCCGTCCGCCCTCGGGCTGTGCGCCGGAAACTTCAACGCCTGTTTCACCTGGCCGGCAGCTACCGCCGACAGTTGGGCGGCAGCTGCGGGCAGTGGCTACGGCTCGGCCTCCGACAACAAGAACACGGCGATGAAGATGGGCGCCCTGCTGGCGATTCCGGCCAGCGTGAACATCAACTCCATCGGCCTGCAGTCGGTGCCGGGGAAGATGCTCGCCTGGACGCTGCAGAACTACGGCGCCTACATCGTCGACAGCACCGGCGGCCCCGGTTTTGACATCGCCATCGAAGACGGCGCCGCGGGCAGCAAGGACACCGAGTTCCAGTCTGACTACGGTTTCCCGTTCGACGGTCGCCTCGGCTACATCACGCTGGTCGATTCCGCGGGCCAGCCCACTGCGCAGGCTCAATGGGTGAACGACGTGCGCCTGATCGTGGGTGCCCTGCAGGCCGTGACCAACAACTCCGCGACCAGCATCGGCGGTGGCGGAGCCGCGCTGCAGCCTGCGGCACCGGCGTTTCAGTAGCGCAGCGTGGCGGTCGGCTGCGGGGGGCAGCCGGCCGCTCACGCCGCGCGCCGTCACAGGGTCAGGCGCACCTTGAACCAGTAAACATTGTCGAGATAGCCGCCGTAGAGGATGTTCGAGGTGCGCTCCTCGTGCGTTGCGCTCAACTGCAGCAGCAGCTTGTCGATCGGGCGGTAGGTGAGCAGCGCGGTCGCCGTGTGCACCTGATCGACGCGCGGTAGCTCGAGCCCCAGAACCAGACCCGGGTCCGACAGGTAACTGCGGGTCACTGCCTCGAGATCCGCGGACAGGTCGATCTTCGCCGTGAGATGCAAGATGGGCCGCAGGATGATGCCTTTGACCAGCACGATGCTCGAGTGAACGAACTCGTAGGGACTTATCTCGCGCTCCGCGATGGCGGTCAGGGCCACCCTGCCAGATGGTGTCCAGGTGTACTGAATATAGGCCGTGGTCAGGTCGAAGTCGCGCTGCGACAGCTCGTCGTAGCGCCGGCTCACCTGATCGGCGCGTGCCACCAGGTGCGACGGTGTGTCCGCACCCCAGTCGATGACCAGGCCGCCGCTCCACTGATCGTAGCCGTTATCGATCAGCTCGGAACCCTCCGGCTCGCCATCGGGGAAGTGCCCGCTCTCGTAGCGCGCGTCGAGCCCCACCCAGTTGGCGGTGCCGATGACATGACTCAGTGAGGTCTCCAGCGAGTCGACGGTGACGTTGTTGTACTGCACGGCGGGGTCGCTGTTCGTCTGCACCAGCTGGTCGGCGTCCGCATACAGCTTCCATTCCGGGCCGATGAGCCACGAGCCCTTGGCAAAAACCTCGCGCACCTTGAGCCGGTCGGGAACGACACTCAGCAGCTCGGCGAACGATGCGAGCGAGTAAGTATCGGTTATTCCTATCTCGCCGCTGAGGTTCCTGCCGACCGCCCACAGCCAGCTGCCGCGCAGGTCATAGCCGTTGAAGTCGAGCTCATGAAAGCGATCGTAGTGGCTGCTGTTGAAGGCCACGCTAGCGTCGAAGCGCTGCAGACTCACCGGCACATCCGCGCTCACCCCGCCCGAGACGACGTTGTAGGAATCTGCGCGCGACGGATAACCAGTCGTCGTCAGAGGATTCACCTGGTTTGAGATGCGAAACACGTTGTCGTCGTACGTCTCGGTGTCATCGACGAACGGCGTTATGCGCCCAACGCCGGGTGCCGACTCGGTTGCGACCGCCGGCGCGGCTGCCGGAGCAACCCCGGGAGCCTGCTGGGCACGCAGCGGCAGAGCGGCGGGGACCAGCACGCAGAGCAGACCCCAGCCGTACCACCAGCGCTGCGGGCGTGCCGCGCGCGCGGCGCCTGGTAGCGGCCTCCCCGTGTGCGTGCCGCTCATGGTCGCCGCTGCCTCATGGGTCGAGGAAACGCAGCGCCAGCGCGCGGCCCACCGCCTGCGTGCGGTTGCGGACGTTGAGCTTGCGCAGGATCTTCTGCACGTGGTTCTTCACCGTCAGCGGACTGATGCCGAGGATGGTGCCGATCTCGAAATTGCTCTTGCCGAGATGGATCCATCGCAGGATCTCCTTTTCGCGCGTCGTGAGGAGTGCGGCGGTGTGCGCTCGCGACTGGACGTCCTCGGGCGCCCGAGCGAGCTGCGAGCGCATCCAGGCGAGGTGCAGGAACGGGGCGATCAGCTCGAAGAGAAACTCCCGCTCGGGGCCCAGCTCGCCGGACGTGGCTCCCAGCACAAACAGGCTGACCGGCTTGCCGAGCGAGTCATAGGTGCCGTGCACCAACACGCTGTCGGTGCCGATCGCATGCAGCTCGGCAGAAAACTCGCCGCGCGGCGGCGAGCCGGAACCGACAATGTCGTACAGCGTCGGGTGGAACTCGCTCTCGGTCCAGCGCCGCACGAGCCCGGCGGCCAGCTCCACGTCCTGCTGGAACAGCTGGCGGATACGCTCGGCATCCACCCAGGGGCTGGCGAAACAGTCGACCTGCGAGGTCATCGGCCGGCCCTCGTGCAGCGCGCACAGCAGCAGCTCGTGGCGCAGCAGGTTCTGCAGCATGCCCTGGGTCCAGCCGAACAGCTGCGGGCGCGAAAACACGCGCAGCGACGCATCGATGTTGAGCAACAGCGCCTCGAGAGCGCGCGGATCGAGCAGCCGGGCGGCGCCAGTCGACTGGCGCTGCTCATCGCGAGACTCGGGGCCGCGACTGCCGGGTCGGCCGTGCATCTTCAGCTGTGTATCGCCCGCCTGCATGGGTGCCCTGGCGTGTGGCGCGGGAAAACGTACCCGCAGCGGCGCTCACTATGCGAAGCCCATGTTATGCAGTCGTGATGCAGCGTCGCGGCGCAGCCGGCGCCCACCTTCAGCTCCAGCCGCGGCTATGCCGGTGGCCTTTTTTCACGGACGCGCCTCGCGGGGCCGCCATCGCGCCTCTGGCCGCCGGCGCCCCGCTGCGACTAGTCCGTTCTGCCTAGGGAAAGCCAGCCGCAGCTTCATCCAGGCGACCCGCGCAGCCCCTTAGAGTATGTCTATGTCCACGACCGGCCTAGATTTGCAACCGCAGCTCGGCCATCGCCGCGTTGCGCGGGCGGCACAGATGGCGACGGCGATCGACCCGCTGGCATCGATCGGCGCGCTGCTGCTGTGCACCGCATTGTTTCACGATCGCTTCCAGGGCGCGTACGTGATGCTCGCACTGCTGGTCATCCCGCTGACGATTCTCGGCAATGCACCGGGCATCACCAGCGTGCGCGCCCTGGCACGCGAGATCGCGCGCAGCTGGTGCATCATCGTCGCCGTACTGGTGGTACTCGGCTGGATCACCGGGACCGTTGACGACTTCGATCAGCGCGTACTGCTCGCGTGGGCCATCGTCGCACCCGTCACGCGCTTCGGCGCGCACCTGGCATTGCCACCGCTGTTACAGCGGTTGCTGTGCGACGAGCCGGCACAACGCGTCGCCGTCATCGCCGGCGCCTGCCAGGTTGGCCGCACGCTGGCCGAGCGGCTGCGCAGCAACCCGCTGCTCGGCGTGCGGGTGAGCGGATTCTTCGACGACCGCGGCCCGGAACGCACCGGCGAAACCGCCGCGGGCACACTCGGCACGCTCGACCAGCTCGCCACCTACGTGAAGCTGCATCGCATCGATCAGATCTACATCACGCTGCCGATGGCATCGCAGCCACGCATCGTGCGCCTGCTGGATCAGCTGCACGACACCACCGCCTCGATCTACTTCGTGCCCGACATCTTTCTCTTCGATCTGATCCAGGCCCGCATCGACACCATCGACGGCATGCCGGTGGTCTCCGTGTGCGAGACGCCGTTCCGCGGGCTCAACGGCCTCGTGAAGCGCGTCAGCGACATCATCCTCGCGCTGCTCATCTGTGCGCTGACCCTGCCGCTGCTGATCGCCATCGCGGTGGGCGTCAAGCTGAGCTCGCCGGGGCCGGTGATCTTCCGCCAGCGCCGCTACGGACTCGATGGCCGCGAGATCATCGTCTACAAGTTCCGCTCGATGACCGTCACCGAGGACGGCGACGTCATCCGTCAGGCGACGCGCACGGATGCACGTGTCACTCGCTTCGGCGCCTGGCTGCGCCGCTTCTCGCTCGATGAGCTGCCGCAATTCATCAACGTGCTGCAGGGGCGCATGAGCGTCGTCGGCCCGCGGCCGCATGCGCTCGCCCACACCGAGCTGTACCGCAAGCTGATCAAGGGCTACATGATCCGTCACAAGGTGAAGCCCGGTATCACCGGCTGGGCGCAGGTAAATGGCTTGCGCGGCGAAACCGACAGGCTGGAGAAGATGGAGGCCCGGATCGCCTATGATCTGGCGTACCTGCGCCAGTGGTCACTGCGCCTCGATCTGTGGATCGTGCTGAAGACGCCGTTCGTCCTGCTGAACGGGCGTAACGCTTACTGAGACTCGGGCGTGTCGCTGCGAAAGCAGTAACCGGCGCCGCGCACCGTCTCGATCATGCGGTCGTGGCCGCTCGGCTGCAGCGCCTGGCGGAGCTGGCGAATGTGCACATCGACGGTCCGGTCCTCGACGAACACGTGATCGCCCCAGACCTCATCCAGCAGCTGGCCGCGGCTATAGACGCGGTCCGGGTGCGTCATGAGGAAATGCAGCAGCCGGAACTCCGTTGCCCAGAGCTTGACGATGCCCCCGCCCGCGAGCACCCGATGCGCCGCCGGGTCGAGCTTCAGGCCGTCGAACTGCACCGGCTCATCTCCGAGCAGCGGCGCACCGCGGCGCACCACGGCGCGAATGCGCGCCAGCAACTCGCGATGCGAGAACGGCTTGGTGAGATAGTCGTCCGCCCCGGCTTCGAGCCCGGTGACCTTGTCGGTCTCCTCTGAGCGGCCGGTGAGCATAATGATTGGAATCTGTTTGGTGCGGCGGTCGTTGCGCAGCTCCCTGAGGAAAGTGACGCCGCTCGCGGTCGGCAGCGTCCAGTCGAGGAGCATCAGCCCGGGAAGCTGGCCGCGGATGGCAGTCTCGGCTTCCTCGACGTTGGCGGCGCGCATCACCTGATAGCCGGCGCGCTCGAGTCCCGCCGCGATCAGACGCTGCGTCACGAGTTCGTCCTCGACTATGAGAATCGCGCCATGCACGGGCGGCGATCATAGGGAGGGGTCGCGCCATGAACTATCGCCCAATGGCCATGTCGGCGTAGGCACGGCCCGACGTGGCGTGTAATCGCAGGCCGACAGGGTGCCGGCCTGTACCGACCTCAGATCAGCCGATACTTGACCGCGTAACGCACCAGGGCCGCGTTATTCGACAACGCCAGCTTCCTCAGGATTCGGGCCCGGTAGGTGCTGATGGTGCTCGGGCTGAGCGTCATCTCCTCGGCGATCTCATTGATCTGCTTGCCCGAGGCGATCAGCCACATGACGCGATACTCGCGATCCGAGAGCAGCGAGTGGGGCGGCTTCTCGCCGCCTTCGACGAGCTCGGTTGCGAGCTTCTCGGCAAAGGCCGCGCTTACGTACTTGCCGCCGCTCACCACCTTGCGGATGGCGCCGGTGAGATCCTCGTTGGCGCTCGCTTTGTTGATGTAGCCGGCGCCGCCGGCCTTGAAGACCTGACCGGCGTGAACTTCCTCGGGCAGGATGCTGAGCACCAGCACCGGCCGCTCGGGATGCCGCCGCTTGACCTCCCGCACCAGATCCGCGCCGCTGCAGCCGGGCATCGAGTAGTCGAGCACGGCGACGTCCCACTCGAGCTTGTGGGCCATCTCGAGCGCCTCGTCGCCGCTGCGCGCCTCGCCGACCACGGTCATGTCCTGCTCGGATGCAACGATGTCCCTCAGGCCCCGGCGAACGACGGGGTGGTCGTCTGCGATCAGAATTCTCACCATAGCTCTCCTCGACACCATGTCCCGCCGTGCGGAGCGCGCACTGCGCGCTCTCAGGCCACAGGCAGGATCACTGTCACGACTGTTCCCTTGCCGCGCACTCCCTCGACCTGCAGCCGCCCGCCGAACGGCAGCAGCCGCTCGCGCACTCCGATGAAGCCCAGGGACTTCGGACTGTCCACGGCCTCGGCGTCGATGCCGCGGCCGTTGTCCTCCACCGTCAGCGCGACATCCGCGCGGCCCGATCTTACCGCCACCTGCACGCGCGTGGCGTTGGCGTGGCGTGCCACGTTGGTCAGCAGCTCCTGAAAGATGCGAAACATGACGATCGAGCGCGCGGCGTCCAGCGGTACATCCGCCTCGGGGGGCGAGACGATGCAGCGAATGCCGCTGCGGCGCTGAAATTCCTCGGCCTGCCAGGCGATCGCCGCGGTGAGCCCATGGTGCTCCAGCACGTCCGACCGCAGCCGCGCGACGATCTGCCGCACCGATTCCGTGGTGGTCTCGATCAGCCCCGACATCGCCTGCATCCGCTCGCGCACTGCCTGCGAGGCGTTCGGCAGGCGGGCCGCGATCCACTTCAGGTCCATGTTCAGCCCGGTGAGTGCCTGGCCGAGCTGATCGTGGAACTCGCGCGCAATGCGCGCGGACTCCTCTTCCCGGACGGAGTGCAAATGTGCCGCCAGCGCGCGCAGATTGTCCTGCGACGCCTTGAGGTGCTTCTCGGCCACGGTGCGCTCGCGGATCTCCGCGAGCAGCGCCGCGTTCTTGCGGTACAGGTCGACGAACACCGAGATCTTCGAGCGCAGGATCTCGGGTCGCAGCGGCTTGACAATGTAGTCCACCGCGCCCACCTCATAGCCGCGCGTCATCGACGGGGTGTCCTCGTAGGCGCCGGTGAGAAAGATGATGGGCGTGTAGCGCGAGCGCGCCCGTTCGCGGATCAGCCGCGCGGCCTCGAAGCCGTCCATCCCGGGCATGCGCGCATCCATCAGGATGGCGGCAAACTCCTGGCGCAATACGCAGCGCAGCGCCTCCTCGCCGGACCTGGCGGTCACCACCTGCAGCGGCATGCTGCTGAGCAGGCCCTGCAACGCGGTCAGGCTGCGCGCGTCGTCGTCGACGGCCAGAACGCTGGCCGGCTCCTCCACCGAATTCATGACCTCTCCCGAAGCGCCGGGCGATTATTGACCAGCCCGGCCTGGTAGCCTGTAGGGGAAGGCCGACACGGCTGCCCGCGCGTGGCCAAGCGGCAGTCATGAAAATCTGCTTACCTACGGGCCCGGAAGGCCAGGGAGTCCTCGACGCATGCGAAAGGCAACAGCGCGCTACGGCCCGATATGCGCCCTGCTCGGCCTGCTGGTGGCGTGCCCGCCGGCACCGTCCGCGGAGCCGGAGGGCGCGCCGCACTTCGAGGTCGCCGTTCCTAACGACGGTACGCTGACCTTCCTCGTTTACGGTGACACCCGCTTCACGCAGCGTGAGGGGGTCGCCAACAGCACGGCGCGCCGTGCGCTGGTCAGCCGCATGGCAGCTGAGAACCCGGCCGCGATCCTGGTGGGTGGCGATCTCATCTTCCAGGGAGTGACTGCGGACGACTACGCGACCTACCGGACCGAGACCCTCGAATGGGCGCGGCGCGCGCTCCCCGTATTTCCGGTGCTCGGCAACCATGAATACCGGGGCTGCGATGTGCACACCGACGACAACCCGTGCCTGGAGAACTGGTGGCTGGCGTTCGCGAGTCTCAAGCTGCGGCCGTACCGCTGGTACTCGGTGTCGGTCGGACCCGCCGTCCTGGCGCTGATGCTCGACTCCGACTCCGCGCTCACGGCCGGCAGCGAGCAGCGCCTCTGGCTCGAGCGTCAGATCGCGAGCACCGACCCGCACGTCAGGTTTCTGCTCATCGTGCTGCACTATCCGCCGGTCCGCGATCCGGTATTCCCGCACGGCAAGGATGAGGCCGAGGTCGAGCATCTTCTCGCGGCGAAGGCCGCAGCATTGCCCGTGAAGGTCATCGTGATCGGCAGTCATGTGCACAACTACGAGCGCTTCAGCCGCAACGGCGTCACCTATCTGGTAAGCGGTGGCGGCGGCGCCAGGCCGGTGCCGGCGTTGCGCATGTCGGGCGAGCTGTCGCAGCTGAGGACCGCGGTCAACTTCCACTATCTGCGCTTCACACTGCGCAATGACCAGCTGACGGGCACCATGGTGCGCTTCGAGGCGAGCGGTCAGAGCGCAGATCCCTGGACCGAGCCGGATCGGTTCGAGGTAACGGCCCGCTAGCGGCGAGCGCGTGTGCGCAGGCACTGCGCGCCGAGGCGGTGCGCGCTCCAAGGGCGGCGTATAATCCCGCCGCGCTCGCCCGCGATCCTGAAGACAACAAAAAGGCAACAGCCATGGCAGCTCCGACCGATGAAGCCACAACCGTAACGAATGAGCTGGCCGGCGCGGTGCGCCGCCACTGGGGACTGTTTCTCGGCGAGGGGATTGCGCTGGTCGTACTGGGCGGGCTGGCGATCGCGGCACCAGCCATCGCCTCGGTGGCTGCTGCGGTGTTCTTTGGCTGGATCCTGCTGGTCAGTGGACTCGCGGGTCTGATCACCACCTGGCGCGGCCGCCGGGTTCCCGGGTTTGCCTGGTCACTGGTGTCGGCGCTGATCGGCATCGCCGCGGGCGCGCTGCTTCTCGGCTGGCCGTTGCAGGGGACGGTGTCGCTCACCGCAGTACTGATCGCCTTCCTCCTGATCGAGGGGGTTGTGACGCTCATGTACGCACTCGAGCACCGCACCGCACTCTCGGGGCGCTGGGGCTGGATGCTCGCGAGCGGCGTGCTGGATGTCGTGCTCGGCGCACTGCTGCTCGCCGGTCTCCCGGGCACGGCGCTCTGGGCGCTCGGTCTGATCGTCGGCATCAACCTGCTGTTCGGGGGCTGGGCGCTGATCCTGATGGCGCTGCACGCACGCCCGTCGCCGCGGCAACCGTGAGCGCCGCGATGTACCGGCTCTACGGCAGGCCGACGCTCGGCTCCGACATGCCGCAGATGCTGCTCGAGGAAATTGGCGCACCCTACGAGCTGATCCGCGTCGGACACGAGACGGCGGACATCGAAGCCTATCGGCGCATCGCCGGCACCAGCAAGCTGCCGGCCCTCGCCGTGCCGCAGGGCGGCATCATGTTCGAGTCGGCGGCGATCTGCATCTACCTCGCCGAGGCTCATCCGCAGTCACGCCTCGCGCCGCCGGTCGGAGCGCCGGAGCGCGCGCGCTTCCTGCAATGGATGGTGTATCTGTCCGCTAACGTCTATGAGTGCGTGCGGCGCATTTACCGTCCTGAGGCTTTCGGCGGCCCGACCTGCGCCGACGCGGTGAAGAGCAACGCCAGCCGCGAGTTCGCGGAGGCACTGGCTCCGGTGATCCCATCGCTGCAGCCCTACCTTCTCGGCAACGACATCTGCGCAGCCGACTTCTATCTTCACGTCCTCGCCGGCTGGCACCCGGACGGCAGGGATCCCTTCAATCGCCTGTGGCCGGCACTGGCGCGGCACGCCACGCTGCTCGGCGAACGCTCGTCGGTGCGCAAGGTGGAAGCTCAAACCCAGTGAGCCGCCGCCGACTCTAACAACGACGCAACCCGGGGTAAGTCCATGCCCACCTCCATGCTGATCGCCCGGATCGGGCGGCTGACCTTAGGACTCGTGCTGACGACGGCGGCGCTCGCCGCGCGGGCCGAGCCCGCTGACCGCACGCTGATGCGTTACCCGACGCTGCACGGTGACACCGTGGTGTTCGTCGCGCACGACAACCTGTGGTCGGTTGCGCGCGGCGGCGGCGCCGCCACGCGCCTGACCGCGGACCCGGGGCGTGATCTGATGCCGCGCTTCTCGCCCGATGGGCGCTGGATTGCGTTCACCGCCGAATATCAGGGCAACCGCGACGTCTATGTCATGCCGGCAGCGGGCGGTGCCGCCCGGCGCCTCACCTTTGACTCAGACGTGGTCGAGGAGGCGCCGCTGCGCTGGGGCCCGAACAACCTGGTGATCACCTGGACGCCGGACTCGCAGAACATCATCTTCCTGACGCGCCGGACGGCCTGGAATTCCTGGCTGCTGCTGCCCTTCAGCGTACCGGTCACGGGTGGCCTCGCGCAGCCAATGCCCCTCGACCGCGGCGGCTTCATGAGTTACAGCCCGGATGGCAACCAGATTGCCTACACCCGGATCTTCCGCGACTTCCGCACCTGGAAGCGCTATCAGGGCGGCCTCGCGCAGGACATCGACATCTACGACTTCAAGGCGCGTCAGCTCAAGCACGTCACCGCCTGGCCGGGCACCGAGACCTCGCCCATGTGGTTCGAGAAGACGATCTACTTCCTCGCCGACCATGACGCCAACCAGCGCCGCAACATCTGGGCATACGACCTCGGCAGCGGCGCATTCCGCCAGCTCACGCACTACACCGACTACGACATCGACTTTCCGAGTCTCGGCAACGGTGGCGGCGGCGAGGCCGGAATCGTCTTTCAGCAGGGCGGCCGGCTGCACGTCATCGACCTGCCGTCCGAGCAGCTGCACGATCTCGAGGTCACGGTTCCCGATGACGGCACCCGCACGGGCCCGCGCTGGGTAGACGCCCACAACGCACTGCGTGAGAACGACACCGCGGGGCAGCCCGACTACGACGTCGCGCCGAACGGTGGTCGCGCGGTGTTCTCGGCCCGCGGCGATCTGTTCACGCTGCCGGCCGAGCACGGCAGCACACGCAATCTCACCCAGACATCGAATGCCGACGAGGACCACCCGAGCTGGTCGCCCGACGGCAAGGCGATCGCCTATACGACTGACGTCTCCGGTGAGCAGCAGATCGCCGTGCGGCCGGCGGAAGGTGGCGCGGAGCGAATCCTGACGCACTTCAACCGCGGCTACTTCTACCGGCCCCGCTGGTCGCCGAGCGGCCAGCGGCTGGCGTTCTCGGACAACGAGCATCGCCTCTGGGTGCTGTCGGTGGCGGGTGGCGAGCCCGTGCAGGTCGCGCAGGACCGCTACAACGAGATGCACGACCAGACCTGGTCGCCAGATGGCCGCTGGCTCGCGTACAGCATCACCGCGCCCAACCAGCTGACCGGTATCTGGCTCTACAACGCCGAGACCCGCAAGGCCACGCTGGTGAGCGACGGCCGCTCGAACGATTTCTCACCGGCGTTCGACCCGGACGGCAAGTATCTGCTGTTCCTCTCCAGCCGCCATGAGAACGCGACCGTCAGCCAGACGGAGTTCAACGTTGCGACGCTCAGAATGAACGGGGTCTACATCGCGACCTTGAAGCGCGATGCCACCTCGCCCTTCGCACCGCGCTCGGACGAGGGCGTGACGAAGAAGGAAGACAAAGACAAGGACAAGGGCAAGGACGATGAGGAGAAGAGCAAGGACGAGAAGAGCGCCAAGGACGCCAAGCAGCCCGCACCAAAGCCCCTGGAAATCGACCTGGACGGGCTCATGGCGCGCGCCGTGCCAATGCCGATCCCCGCGGCCAACATCACGACCCTCGATGTCCGCCAGGACAAGGTCTACTACCTCACCACTCCCGACCAGACCTTCGCCGGCCCACTGCCGGGCGACAAGCCCGCCCTGCACGTCTACGACCTGAAGGAGCGCAAGCATCCGACCGTAGTAGAGGGTCTGAGCTCCTACGCTCTGTCCGCCGACGGTAAGAGGGTGCTGTATCACGTGGATAAGGACTTCCTCATCGCCAGAGCCGTTGCGGATACCGCCAAGGGCAAGGACGAGGACGCGCCGAAGAAACTCGATCTGTCCCACATGCGTGTGCTCATCGACCCGCCGCAGTAATGGGCCGAGATGTTCAGCTCCGCCTGGCGGCTGGCGCGCGACTTTTTCTACGGCTCGAAGATGAACGGCGTCGACTGGCCGGCGGTGCGCGCTTCTTACGCCAGGCTCCTGCCGCTCGCCGGATCACGCGGCGATCTCAACTATCTGATCGGTGAGATCCAAGGCGAGCTCGGTAACTCACATACTTACGTCGGCGGGGGCGATGAGATGCCGGCGGAGCAACGCGCAGCGACTGCCTACCTCGGCGCCGACTTCGCGCTCGATCCGGCGTCGGGACGCTACCGCCTCGCCACCATCTACCCCGGTGATAACACGCGCGAGGCGTACCGCTCGCCGCTCACCCAGCCGGGGATCGATGTGCGCGTGGGCGATTACCTACTGGCGGTCGATGGCACGGAGCTGCGCGCCCCGACGGATCCCTTCAGTCTGCTGGTCGGCAAGCAGGACTTCACCCTCAGGCTTACCGTCGCCGACAGCCCGGGCGGCAAGCGCCGCGACGTCGTCGTGCAGCCGGTTAAGAACGAGCTGGCACTGCGTGAACAGGCCTGGATCGATCACAACCGCGAGCTGGTCGACAAGGCCTCGGGGGGCAAGGTCGCCTACATCTACCTCTCCGACATGGAACAGCTGGGGATGGATCAGTTCGTGCGCCAGTTCTACGCGCAGATCGACAAGCAGGCGCTCATCGTCGATGAGCGCTGGAACGGCGGCGGCAACATCGACCAGATCCTGCTCGAGCGGCTGCGGCGCGTTCTGATCGGCATGGACACGAACCGCGAAGGCGCCGGTGTCATGATCCCGACCCAGCTGGCGCGCGGGCCGAAGATCTGCATGATCAATCACTACTCGGCCTCCGACGGCGACATCTTCCCCTTCTACTTCCGCAAGTACGGCCTGGGACCGCTGCTCGGCACGCGCACCTGGGGCGGAGTCCGTGGGATCCGCGGCCCGTGGGGACTGCTCGACGGCGGCTACATCACGATCCCGGAGGACGCGCTCTACGGCCTCGACTCGCAGTGGGTGATCGAGAACCACGGCGTCGCGCCCGATATGCCGGTCGATGACTCACCCGCCGACTGGATGAGCGGCCACGACGTGCAGCTCGAGGCGGCGATCAAGTACATCCTCGGCGAGCTCGGCAAGAAGCCCGAGCCACTGCCACCGCCGCCTCCGGCGCTGCCGGCCTATCCGCCGGGACCGGGGGCCGAGTAGCCATCGGCCGGCGGGGCTCAGGGCGGGGCGGCTCCGGCCGGCAGGCGCGTCCAGAGCAGATCTATCCCCTCGCGGCGGTCGGCAAAGCCGTTGACGCTGCCATCCGCGGCGCGGGTGAAGACTCGCCGCGTCCGCGGCCGGCCCGGGGTGAAGAACACATCGCCGCTCTCGGGCAGCAGCACCTGTGGCGCGCGCCCCGCGCGCTCGGCAACCAGGTGGTCATCGACGCGGCGGATCTCCTGCCGCGTCGTCGGACTCAAGGTGTAGCTTCCGGCGTACTCCTCGAGGTGCTGCGCCGTCGCATCGGTGCGCGGCGGATCCTGCGGAATCGCCCAGATCTGCCCGGCCACCAGCCGCCATCCCTCTCGGGTCGTGCGCCACGTGTCGCTCTCGCGATAGCGCGCGTGCAGCTGGTGGCCCTCCACCGTCTCGTGCTCGTCCATGATGTAGCTGGTGGTGGCGAAGGTGCCGAAATCGGTGCACCGAAACTCCTCGACGACGATCCAGCCGCTGTAGCCGGGTGGCAGAGGCTTGAGCCCATCCAGCATGTGCGCGCGGCTCTGCACCTCGTTGTCTTCGGTGACGTACACGAAGCGGGGATCCGTATAGTGCTCCCACACGGCTCGCTCGCCCGGAGCGATGGCGTCGACCAGTGCCTGGGTGGCACGCTCGAGCTCGCCTGCCGTACCCGCTGTCGCGAGCTTGCCGGCCAGCGCGCACCCGGGCGCAGCCCAGTACAGCAGCGCGACAGCCCCGAGCGCCTGGCCGAGCCGCATCACGTGCCGCGCTCGCGGGCGCAGTAGGCGACGATGAGTCCGAAGAGAATCATCGCCACAAGATTCTCAAGGAACTTCGCGACGCTGAAGGCCGTGAGCAGCGCGTGCAGCGTGAATGGCGGCCTGAAGGGCGCCGCCGAGAGCGGCACGACGAGATAGTTCATCACGGCGAAGATCACGATGCCGGCGAGGACCCCGGTCGGGATCCAGCGGCGACGCCAGGCGGGACGCGCGGCGGTCGCCGCGAGGTAGATTGCGGCGATCAGGATCGACATCACCCACTGCAGCAGCAGCCCGAGCAGTGCCGTCGGCAATCCCCCGGAGCGGGCCGGCTTGCCGATCAGGCCACTCGCGATGGCGTGCAGAATGACGGTCGGGCTCGCCGAATTGATGACACACGCAGCGCCAACATCGATCGTGCCGGCGATGACACCCGCCATCACCGCGATGAGCACCAGGCGCCGTTCCAAGCTCATGCGGCTACCTTACTACTCGGCCGGCAGCCGCGCAGTCCCTGCTCTCGTCCGCTCATCGAGGGATGCGCTCCGCCCGCCGCGCCGCATCGCGGCCGATTCGAAATTCGTGCCGCGGGTCGCTAGCATCTGCCGATGCGCACCTTGCCCGTGACCGCCGCGGCGGTCGTTCTCGTATTGGCCGCGGCCGCGGCGCCTGCGGCACCCCCCGCTGCCCGTCCGCGCGCGAGCGACCTGGGGCTCAAGGTCGGAGTCCTGCCGCCTGGACCGCTGGATGCGATCACCGACGTTGCGGGAGTCAAGGTCGGACAGACAACCATCGTCCGCGGCGATGACATCCGCACGGGTGTGACGGCGATCCTGCCGCATCCGGGGAATCTTTACCGCGACAAGGTGCCCGGAGCAATCGCCGTCGGCAACGGCTACGGCAAGCTGACGGGTGTCACTCAGGTGGACGAGCTGGGCGAGATCGAGACACCGGTGCTGCTCACCTCCACGGTCGCCGTGCCGCGGGTCGCCGATGCGCTGATCACCTACATGCTGCAGCTCCCCGGAAATGAGGACCTGCTGTCGGTCAATCCGGTCGTCGGCGAGACCAACGACGGGTATCTCAACGACATCCGGGGCCGCCACATCGGCGCCGATGACGTATTCGCGGCGCTCAAGGGCGCGCACGGCGGCCCGGTCGAGGAAGGCGCGGTGGGTGCCGGCACCGGCACGGTGGCATTCGGCTGGAAGGGGGGCATCGGCACCGCCTCGCGCCATCTGCCGCCGGGGCTCGGCGGCTACACCGTGGGCGTCCTCGTGCAGACCAACTTCGGCGGCGTACTCAGCATCGCCGGAGCGCCGGTCGGGGTCGAGCTCGGCCAGTACTACCTGCGCGACCAGGCGGCGCGCATCCCGGGCGTGCGCGACAAGGCGGACGGCTCCTGCATGATGGTGGTGGCGACGGACGCGCCGCTCGATGCACGGGAGCTGAAGCGCCTGGCTGCGCGCGCGCTGCTCGGGATGGCCCGCACCGGGAGCTCGGCGTCCAACGGCAGCGGCGACTACGCGATCGCCTTCTCCACCGCGCCGCAGGTGCGCGTCCACTTCGATGACAAGGCACTGACGCGCCACACCGAGGTTGTCACGACGCTGGCGATGTCGCCGCTGTTCGAGGCCGCAATCGAGGCCACGGAGGAGGCCATCTACAACTCCATGCTCAGGGCTACGACCACCAGCGGCAACGGACACACCGTCGAGGCGTTGCCGGTCGATCGGGTGGCGGCGATTCTCAAAGAGCACCGCGTGATCCGCTGACCGAGGGCTACACCCATGCATCACTCGCGACTGTGTGCGCTACTGATCGACTGCAATACGGACGACCTGGAAGCGGCCGCGCGCTTCTGGGGTGAAGCGCTCGGCCGCCCGGTAGATCCCGCTCATCCGAGCAGCCGCGGCCGGTATCGCATGCTCGACACCCCGCCCGATGAGCCGATCGTCGAGATCCAGCGCGTTGACCACGAGAGCCGCGTGCACATCGACATCGAGACCGACGACATCCCGGCCGAAGTCGAGCGGCTGACCAAGCTCGGCGCAACGGTCGCCGCACGCCTCGAGCGCTGGGTGGTGATGCAGGCCCCGACCGGTCAGCGTTTCTGCGTGGTGCGCGTGCAGCGACCCGGTTTTCCGAAAAACGCACAGCGCTGGGAGCCGTGAGACCGCGGGCGGCGGCGCCGACACCACCGCCCGCTTCGCTCTCACATGAACACGGCGACTCTCGCACTCGCCGTGGCGCCCTTCAGGGCACCGGAGTGATGGTGCCGAACAGCCCGTTGGTCTCGCCGTTGGGTCCGGCGGCGAAGAACAGCGTGTCCGGGCTCGAGCCGCTACCGCCGCCGAGCGCCAGCGTCCATAGTCCATCGACGACCAGCGGCCGGTCCTCGCCATCCTGCAGCTCGCCCAGGAAATCCCCGTGGTCGCTGAAGGCGCTGATGTGCCCGTTGCCGAAGTTGCCGATGAGAATCCTGCCGCTGAACCTGCCGAACGCGTACGAAGCCCGTGCCACGCCCCACGGCGCATTGAGCGTCCCGCGGCTGGCGAAGCGCCGCAGCAGATGGCCGTCGGTATCGAATATGTCGACGAAGCCGCGGCCGGGGCCTGCGACGTCGTCGTGCTTTGGGGCGTTCTGCAGTGCATAGGTTATAAACAGATCGCCGTCGACCAGGGCGATGCCGAAGGGCGCATAGCCGGCGGGGATATACGGATCCACGAACCCGCCGTCGGTGGTCGCGGCGGTGAAGCTGATCGCGGCACTGCGCGAACAGGCAGTGCCCTCGGCGGACTAACGGCGGGCTGCGGTCAGTTGAGCTTGCGCAGCGCGCTGCGCAGCATCTCGAGGTGCGTGTCGCCGACATCCAGATGGAACACGAAGCGGATGGTATGGCGCCCCATCTGCGAGGCGAGCACGCCGCGCTCGCGCATCTTCTGCAGGAATGCCTCGCTGGTCAGCGAGTCGTTCAGATTGAAAATGACGATGTTGGTCTCGACGGGGAGGACCGACTCCACGTACGGCAGGGCGAGCAGCTCCGTCTCGAGCAGCTTGGCGCGCGTGTGGTCCTGCGTGAGGCGCTCGACGTGATGCTGCAGAGCGTAGCGTCCGGCTGCCGCCAGATAGCCGGCCTGGCGCATGCCGCCGCCCATCATCTTGCGGTAGCGGTGCCCCCTGGCAATCAGCTCCCGTGATCCGAGCAGCAGCGATCCGGCCGGCGCGCCGAGCCCCTTGGAGAGGCACACGGAGACGGTGTCGCACAGGCGTCCATAATCCCGCGGTGCCTCTTTGCGAGCCACGAGTGCATTGAAGAGACGCGCTCCATCGAGGTGCAGCGCGAGCCCGTGCTCGGCGCAGACGGCGCGGATGCGCGCGATCTCCTCGATGTCCCAGCAACAGCCGCCGCCCTTGTTCACCGTGTCCTCGATGGCCACCAGCCGCGTCCACGGCAGATGCGCGTCGTCGCGCCGATTGATGCTCTCCTGCACCTGCGCGGCGGTGAAGCGGCCGTTGCCGCCCTTCAGCAGCCGCACGGACGCGCCGCTGTTGGAGGCGATGCCGCCACCCTCGTACAGGTAGATATGCGCCAGCTCGTGGCAGATCACCTCATCCCCCGGACGGGTGTGCACCTTGATGCCGATCTGATTCGTCATCGTGCCCGACGGACAGAACAGCGCGGCCTCCTTGCCGAACAGCTCCGCGGCTTCGCGCTGCAGGGCATTCACCGTCTCGTCTTCACCGAGGACGTCATCGCCCACCGGTGCCCCGAGCATCGCCTGCAGCATCTCCGGCGTGGGCCGGGTCACGGTGTCACTACGAACGTCGACCATCGCCGCGGTCATACAGTGCTCCTCGGGCGCAGCAGCACGGGTGAGTCTACGCCCTGCCCCCGCCGCCTGCTTATGTCGAGTAGCGTCGCCATATGTTGAATCGAGTTGCGGTGCACCGGGATGGGCTTATCCTAGCCGCGCGCGAGCAGACGGGGATTATTGAGTCGGCGGCGCAGTTGCAAGGAAGTCACCGGGGAAAGCGCTATGGATCACAGCGTCGTTGAGATTCAGCCGAACGTCTGGCGTGTCAGCATTGCGAGCATCACTCGCATCGTCCGCTACCGCACCGACTCGCGGACCTTCGCCCCCTGGGAGGTGGCGAGCGCCGAAGGCCAGGTACTGTGGAGCGCCTCATCGCTCGAGTCGGCGCTGCGCTGGATCGAAGCGCACACCGGATACCCGATCGAGGCACTGTTTACGCAGGCGCTCCTCGAGCGCACCGGCAGTAGCGCGCGGCCCGAGGCGAAAGCCGCCGATGAATCGACAGCGAGCGGCGCGGACCGGCGCGCCCGGCCGCTGACCTCGGGTCGCAGCTGAGCATCAGCCCAGGGCGTACAGGTATTCGACGAACGAGGCCACGGCCCCGTCGAGTCCCTGCACCTTGGGATTCGTCGACTCGATCAGGTAGTACTCGTCCGGCGCGTGCGCGCCAGTGCCGTGCCCCATGCCGAAGTGCCCGGCAGGCAGGCTGAGCGGGGGAGTCGTAAACAGGTAGCCGGGCCAGGATCCCGCGGAGCGCGGCCACAACTGCGGAGCGGCGCCGAGCTTACGGTAGGTCGCGAGCTGGGTCTGGATCAGACGACTCCCCTTGTCGGTCTGATTGGGGTCGTAGCCACCGCTCATGTTGACCTCGATGTCGCCGAAGCCGTGCTTCGCGAGGTGCGCCTTGAGCTTCGCGAGGGTGTCCGCGGCCGTCATGTCCGGCACAAGGCGCATGTCGATCTTGGCGACCGCCCGATGTGGCAGCACCGTCTTGCCGCCCGGTCCGGTGTAGCCTGCGACCAGACCTTCGATGTTGATCGTCGGCTGCGATTCGAGAAGCATCTGCGACTGCAGCCAGTCGGCATCGCCCACCCAGTGCTCGACGCCGAGGGTCTGCCTGACGGTCGCTTCCGAAGTGCGCGCGACGTGATCGGCGATCATCTTCTTCTGCTCGTCGCTCAAGGGTCTTGCCAGCTCGAAGAATCCCTCCACCGCCGGCGTGTGACCATCCGGCTTGATGAGCGTGTTGAGTGCCTGCACCAGATGCCAGGTCGGCGAATCGACTGCCGCCTCGAGACTCGAGTGGACGTCGTGTTTTGGTCCGCGTCCCCACCGCTCACCCGTCGATACCAGCTCCAGCTCCACCACCCCCTTGGCGCCGAGCGACACGGTGACTCCGCCGTCGCGATCCTGCCCGGCCTCGGGCATGAAGACACCGGCGCACTTCTTCAGCTCCGCCAGCACTTCCGGGCTTCTCACGACTTCGCCGAAGTGCGGCGAGCCGATCTCCTCCTCCCCCTCGCATACCAGCACCAGGTTGACGGGTAAGGTGCAGCCCGCGGCCTTGAACGCCATGAGCGCACTGAGGAACGAGTTCTCCGGCCCTTTCTGGTTGACGGCGCCGCGACCCATGCACACCGTGCCGAGCCCTTCCCTCTGCACCAGCCTCCCCTCGAGTGGCGGCGAGCTCCACTCCTCGGGCACGAACTGCTTCACGTCGTACATGAAATAGATACCGACGGTGGTCCGCGCGCCGGCGTCGATGCGGCCGAACACGCCGGGCTTGCCCGAGGTCGGCATGACCCTGACGTCGGTGAATCCGGCGTCGCGCGCGAGCTGCGCCATGTAGTCGGGGCCCTGCGGGTAGTTGCGGTTCTCGGCCGCGATCGAGGGCAGCGCGATCCAGTCCTGCAGACGCTTGATGTTGGCTGCATGCATCTTCGGGATCTGACTCAGCACCGCTGCCTTGCCCGGGCACGTGGCGGCGAGCGCCGCGCCCGGCAGCACCGCGAGTGCCGCCGCTGCGACGGAAGTGTCCAGGAAATCGCGCCGGCTCAAGCGTGTCTCGATCGGGTCGGTCATTGCATCTCCCCTTGCGACTGCGGACTCCGGCGGTGAACCTGGAGGAGCGGCCAACTGGCGTACAATCGCTCCCCTGGCCGCCGCCGTAGCTCAGTGGTAGAGCAGCCGCCTTGTAAGCGGCAGGTCGTCTGTTCAATCCAGACCGGCGGCATGCCTCGGGCATTGTATCTCCCTCGAAATCCGGGCGCCGCCGTGAAGCTCCACCTTGTCGTCTCCTCGCTGCTGGCGGCCATCGCCGTGCCTGACCTGCTGTCCGCAGCATCCGCCGTGAACGACTCGGCGACGACCCATGATCTCGTCAAGGCGCTCAATCACGGCGATTGCGATACCGCCGTCCGCGTGGCCAATACGCAGACGGGCGCGAGTGATGCGCAGGCGCTCTTCCTGGTCGGCCGCATGGTCGCTGAGGGGGTGTGCGTGCAGCCGGACGTTGCGGCCGCCACTCCTTATTTTTCGCACGCCGCGACGCAGGGGCTAGCCCCGGCCGAGCTGGAATACGGCGTGCAGGTCGGCCTCGGCGAGGGGGCGGTGCAGAGCTACGAGCAGGCCGGCGAGCTGTGTCAGAGAGGCGGACTCGGGAGTCCGGCAGGCGCTGCCTCGCGCTACTCGCTCGGCTACATCTGCACGCTGCGCGGCCTCGTGAGCCGCCGACTGCGGCAGTCTCTGCCGCGCGGTGCCTTCGTACCGGGCACCGGAGTCGCCCGGGTCTCCTTCAACCCCGCGAGTGGACTCACACAGATTCGCTCGACTCCGCGAGTCACCTCACAGGAGGATGCGACGACCGGCACCTTCATTCACCACCCGCTCTTCGATGCGCAGGCGACCATCGACAAAGCCTGGCGCGAGGCGATGGGTGCCGTGCCCAAGCCCGATGCGGCGCGTCTCGAGAACCAGAGCGTGGAGGTCACGCTGGATCTCGACATGACGATCGAGGGCGGCCTCGCCAATCATCACACCGAGCCGCGAGTCCTGGGGGGCGCGCTGCTGCCGGGAGAGGTCCACCCGATATTGAACGCGCCGCACTGAGCTACATGATCGGCGCGGCCGTTTCGTCCGACCAGCGTGCCACGGGTACCATGAAGATGGTCTCGGGCTCAGGAACCAGACGGTCGTCGAGCACTACCGGTGATCCGGGCAGGTTCGCACCCCAGGATGCAGCTGCAGCCTTCGGCACGTGAAACATGAGATGCGGGTGCCAGTGCACGACCGCATCGGCGAGATAACCATCCTTGGACATCATGAAGGACATCGCACCGGCTAGAGGCTCGGGAATCCCCTGGTGGGCCACGGTGTCGCGAACCGCCGCGAGCATTTGCTCCCGCGTACGTCCGGCCAGTGCCAGCTTCGTGCGCTGTAACGTGTACGTCAGGATGGAGCCGGACGCCGCGGGGTTGTAGCAAACCGGTCCCCTGATCTTCGGATTCCAGAACTCCGCGCTGTCGAACGGTGACATCCACGCCCTCTCCACGAGGCAGGTGAACCCGTTAGTGCCGCTCGCGACGCTCTGGTAACCCTGCGACGTGAGCGTGAGGATCGTGGCGTTGGCGGAAACAGCGGCGGGTGCCGCGCTGCGCGCGAGCGCGATCTCGGCCGCATTCGGCATGAGGTACTCATCGAGCGGCGCCATCCGCTGGTAGGGGCTCGCGCCCGGTGAGGCGGAGTTCTGCACCCCCGCACTGCTGGTTGCGAAGACCGCCAGAGCGCACGCTGTGGCGCCGCGGGCCAGCGCTGCGATGGCTCGATGGACGGGTCGTGTTTTCATGTCAAGGCTCCCCCCGGGGCGCTCATGGTAGCGAGACCCGCGAGTGCGGGCGAATCCCGGACACGCGTGTGCGTGCCGGAACGGCAGCCCGCGGTGCGGCATGCTCCCGCAGGGCGTCCGGGGCTACACTGCGCCGTCAGGCAAGGGGAGGCGGATGATGAAGTCTTACCTCGGCGCCAGTTGGGTCTGGGCGATGCTGTCGATCACAGCGGCCTCGGCGACATCCGGCGTGACCGTCTCGCAGCCGGCGCGGGATCTCGTGAGAGCGGTCGCGCGGGATGACTGCGATGCCGTCGCTCGCCTCGCCAACGAGGGCATGAAGTCGAACGATGCTCAGGCGATCTTCCTGATCGGCCGGATGATCGCCGAGGGCGTCTGCGTCCCTGCGGATGGCGCGGCCGCCACACCTTATTTTGCACACGCCGCAGCGCAGGGCTTCGGCGCGGCCGAAATCGAGTACGGCCTGCAGACCGGTCTCGGCGCAGGCGCAGAGCAGAGCTACGAGCGTGCCGGAGACCTCTGCCAGAAAGGCGGACTCGAGCAGCAGGGAGGCGGCTCGTCTCTCTATTCGCTCGGCTATGTGTGTACGGTTCGCGGTCTCGCCAGCCGACGCCTGCGGGTCTCTCTGCCGCACGGCGCCCTGCTGCCGGGCCGAGCCGCACGCGTGTCATTCAACCCGGTAAGCGGGGTCATGCAGATTCGCACCACCCCGCGCGTCGCCACCGTCCATGACACGACGACGGGAACCTTCGTCGAGCGTCCGACGTTCGACGCGCAGGCGAGCATCGGCAAAGCCTGGCGATGGGCGCTCGATGCCGCACCAAAACCCGATGCGGCACGCCTCGAGAACCAGGCGATAGAGCTGAACCTCGATCTCGACATCACGATCGAGGGCGGAACGGGCAATGGCCACAGCGAGGGGCAGCCGACCAATGGCACGCTGATGCCGGCCGACGTCCGGCCGCCGCCCGTCCCGGGCGGGCTCGGTCACTGACGGACGGCTGGCTGACCCCAACCCTCAACACGCCCAGACTCGAGCTGCGCGCCGTAGCGCTCGCCGATGCCGCATTCTTCCTGCGGCTGCTCAACGAGCCGTCCTGGCTCGAGAACATCGGCGACCGCGGGGTTCGCTCGCCCGCTGATGCCGAGAGCTACATCCGCAAGAACATCTGGTCCCAGTACGAGACCCATGGCTACGGCATGTACGTCGTCGTATCGCCCGCTGGCCCAACGCCGGTCGGCCTCTGCGGCCTCGTCAAGCGCGAGTTCCTGGAGTCGCCCGATCTCGGCTTTGCGTTGCTCCCCGAGTGGGTCGGCAGGGGCTACGCGGCAGAAGCTGCGCGCGCGGTGATCGCCCAGGCCGAGAGCCGCGGAATCGAGCGGCTGTACGCCATAGTGAGCCGCAGCAATCATCGCTCCATGCAGCTGCTCGAGCGACTGGGCTTCCGCCACGAGGGTCCGTTGGTGATTCCACCTGCCGGTGAGCAGGTCGAGCGGTTTGTGAGGCTCCGGGAAGGCGCGCTGCTTCCGCCGGCCTGAGCTAGCGGCTCGAGGCCGTGCGCGTCGGGCGGGGCGTGCCGGCGGAGCGCGTCGTGGGGGCGGTCGATGCCGGCTGGGGCGGTGTCGCTGCGGGCAGCGGATAGCGTGCCGCACCCGAGGCCGGCAGCGCGCCGCTCGAGGCACTCACGCCATCGGTGCTTGCGGGCACAGCCGCCGCCGATGCGGCTGAGGCGGCGGGCCCGTGAGCCGGCGCCACCGGACAGGGCTGAACCGCGATCCGCGATCCCACACCCTCGGCGAACAGGTCCTGCAGCGGCACCGTCGTCATGCCCGGGCGCGGCGCGAGATCGATCCAGTAGATGGTCTGCGGCAATTTGTGCTCGGCGACCTCGGCCTTGAACCCCATCCGCTTCAGCGAGGCAGCGCGCTGCTCGGCGTGCGCACGGTCGCTGAAGAGCCCGAGCGATACGCGCCGCCCGCCATCGCCGCCGGGTGGCATGACGAGCGCGTCCTTGACGCCCGAGTGCTCGAGGCTGACGCGCACCCGATCGGCCTCGACCTCGTCCTTCAATCCGCCGACGTACACCCAGAACCCCTCGGCGGTGTCACCCTGCTCGGCCCGCTGCCGCGGCGCGAAGCCCTTGGAGGTGAGGAGTCCTGCCGCCTTGGCGGCGTTGGTCATGTCGCCGAAGGGACCGACGGACAGGCAGGATGCCGACTCGTTGAATACGGTCTTGGTGTTCGCCTGCGGCTGCTGCTCGGGCGGGAGCTCCGTGACCAGCTTCAGTCGCGGCAGCTTTTGCAGGGCCTCGTTCACCGGCGCCGGCCTGGGACCGTCGACCCAGTGCGCCCACGCGAAATACACGAGATTCGCGGCCAGCAGCGCGAGGAAGATGTTGCGCACGAGACGGGATTCTAATTCAAGTGCGCAGCGCGCGCGGCGCCTGTGCGAGGACCGCGAGCCCGCGGAGCACCAGGTCCGGGACACCGATGCAGTTGCTCGCGAGCAGGGCTCTCACCGGCGCGGCTCCCCCGCCCGTGAGCACCACGAGGGGCGCCCGGCCCAGGAGCCGCGCAGCCTCCGCCACGGCCCGGTCGATCAGGGCAGCGGCGGCATAGCGGGCGCCCTGCTGAATCGCATCCCGCGTCGAGCGACCGAAGAGCCCCCTGCCCCCGAGCGCTCCGCCCCGCGCGCGGCGGCGGATGCCGTGGGTGCGATTGAGGAGCGTCGCCACCATGAGCGCAGGCGCCGGGACGATTGCCCCGCCCCGGTGACGGCCGTCGGCGCCAACGAGGTCGATGGTCATCGCGGTCCCGACCGCCACCACGCATACCGGCACCGCCCTGAGCAGCGCGTGCGCCCCCACCATCGCCGCGAAGCGGTCGACCCCCAGTCGCCAGGGTTCTGCATAGCCCGAGGCGACGCCGCCGGCGCGGCGCTGCGCGCTGATGAACCGGCAGGGGATGCCGGCCCGGCGGGCAGCGAGCAGAACCAGGCGGTTGACGCGGACTCCCGCGACGCTCGCGACCACGACGCGCTCGAGCCCGCGCCGCGCCGCGAACAGCCGCCGCGAATAGTCGGACGAGCGCCATGCGGAGTGCGCGGCGGCGCCCCCCTGACTCAGCCGCGTGCCCCGAAGGCGCGCCCACTTGATGCGGGTGTTACCGATGTCGACGAGCAGCACACTCATGCCACGGCTCTCACGCTGACGTCGCCCGATATGAAGCGCTGCACTCCCGAGGGCGTCTCGAGGATCAGCGCGCCGTGCAGGTCGATGCCGCGGGCGAGTCCCCTGGCAGTGGAGCCCTCGGCCGCCCTGACTTCCACGGCACGACCGCGCAGCGTGTCCGCAGCGCGCCACTCATCGCCGAATGCCCTGAGCCCGTGGCGCTCGAATTCGCGCAGCCCGCGCACGCACTCGCCGATCAGGCCCGCGGCCACGGCATTGCGGGACGGCGTCGGGGAGCAGACGCTCGCCAGATCGACCGCCGCTGCTCCGAGCTGCGCGATCTTGCGCAACAGCTCCTCGCCGAGCGCGATGTTCAGCCCGATCCCGATCACGACATAGGCGGGACCGGCGGATTCGGCCCGCAGATCGATCAGCACGCCGCCGAGCTTGCGCGCATCGATGACCAGATCGTTCGGCCATTTGAGCGCGACGTTGCGGGCACCGAGCGCCGCGAGGGCCCGCAGCGCACAGACACCGATGACGAGCCCGAGCGCCCCCAGGTCGGGTGGCACCTCGCTGAACGTCCAGCTGAGCGACAGGCAGATCGCCCCACCGGGAGGCGCGAGCCAGGCTCGCCCGCGGCGGCCGCGGCCGGCTGTCTGGCACTCCGCGAGCAGCACCTCCGTCGCCCCGATCCCGGCGCTGCCGCGCTCGAGGAGCGCGGTATTGGTCGAGCCGACCGACCACTCGGTCTCGAGGCGTACCACGCACTCGCGCACCTCGCGCGGCAGATGACGCCTGATCCGGGCGCCATCCAGCGGCTCGGTCGCGCGTTCGAGGCGATAGCCGCGGTTACGTACCGCTTCGAGCGGTGTACCGAGCGCGCGCAGCGACCCCACCGCCTTCCAGAAGGCGCTGCGGCTCACACCGAGGCGGCCGGCGAGCTCCTCGCCCGAATGAAACCGGCCGTCCGCAAGCTCGCGGAATGCCCGCGCCACAAGTGACGCCGGCTGCGTGGCGCGCGCCCTGCCTGCACTGCGCTTCGTCATCAGTCTTTCCCCTGGCGGGTGCCGAAGAGCCAAAGCCGCCGCGCGCGCGACTCGCTACCGGCGCGCAGGCGCGCGATGTTGGCTCGATGCGTATAAATGATCAGGAGTGCCGCCAGCACTCCGAACAGCAACAGCGGTTGCCGCTCAGTCGAGCCGGTCGCGATCACGACGGCGACCGCGGCGGCCGCCAGCATCGACCCGAGGCTCACGAAGCCGAAGACAATCACCACCACTACCCACACGGCGACCGCAACGAGGGCCAGCATCGGGCTCACACCGAGCACGGCTCCAAGGAACGTCGCAACGCCCTTGCCTCCCCGGAATCCGTACCACAGCGGGTAGACGTGACCGATCATGACCGCAAGGCCGCAGACGCTGATGCACCACGCGTGCAGCGCAGGGTCAGCGGCAGCGCCCGGCGGCCTCCACGCCGCGAGGACGGCCGTGGCGAGCCAGCCTTTCAGGAAGTCAATGACCAGCACGGCGAGCGCGACCGCCTTGCCCTGAGTGCGCAGCATGTTGGTGGCGCCGGCATTGCCGCTGCCCATGGTGCGGATGTCGATGCCGCGGAACTTGCCGATCAGGAGGCTGCCAACCACGGAGCCCAGCAGATAGGCGAGCGCCCCTTTGACGATGAGCTCGGTCACGACGCCCGGAAGACCTCCGCGAGCATGCAGCGCACGCCGCCGCCGCCCACGTGCTCGATGGTCGGAATGGGAACCGTGAGCACCGTGTCCGTGCAGCCCGAGAGGCGCGCGTAGGTCGCGGGGTCGAGCGAGCGGCGCGCGGTCTCCGACATGACGAGCACCCGCGAGTCGCCGAGCGCCTCGTCCCAGGTGCCGAGCTCGAGCATGTTGCCGGCGAAGCGCTCAATGTCCGCCGCGCCGATCTCGATGACTTCCCGCCCGCTGGCGCGCAGTCGCCCCAGCACGCGCTCGCGATCGGCCGGGCGGATCGCCTCCGCGCCGATCATCGCCACCCGCGCACCGATCCACATGAGGACGTTGGTGTGGTAGAGCGGCACGCCGGCCTGATCGGCAGCCTCGAACACCAGCGGCTCGTAGTTAAGCTCGCGCGCCCACTCGGCGACCAGGGCGCCATGCGTGCGCGGCGAGGTGCAGGCATAGGCGACGCGCTCGATGTGGTCGAGCACCAGGCTGCCGGTACCCTCCAGATAGAGCTTCTCCGACTCGAAGTGCGACAGGTCGAGAAGATGCGCGACCCGAAAGCCGAGCTGCCCGACCGCCGCCTCGATCACGTCCTGGCGTCGCTCCGGGCGGCGGCTCGCGCTCTCCATGGGATAGAGCACCAGCGTTCCGTCCTCGTGGAACGACACCCAGTTGTTGGGAAACACGGCGTCGGGCTTGACCGGTGTGGCCGTGTCCTCGACCACGCAGACGCTCACCCCCTCGCTGTCGAGCGCCCGGGCCACACGATCGAACTCGTCCCGCGCCCGCGTTTGCACATCCTCAGGTGCGAGCGCAGCGGGGCTGGCGGGCTCGGGTGTGGCGTGCTGGAAGCTGTTGGTACGCGCGGTATCCGGGTTGTAGCCGAAGCAGCGCGGCCGGACCATGAGCACCGCGTCGGCACACTGCTGGCGTGACCTGGGCTGCATGGCCCATTCTCGCACGTCCCGCGCCCGGCACCGTGCAGAGGCGTTACTTGATGAGGCGCAGCGGCCGTGCGTCCTGAGTTCCGGTGGCCTCGAGGATGTCGGGAACCGGTAGCCGTTGGGTGAGATCGAGCGGGTCGCCGCACAGGTAGCGCACGCACTCTTCCGCAGCCGCGGGCCGCGCGAACAGGAAGCCCTGCGCGTACGAGCAGCCGAGAGCACGGAGCTTCTCGAGCTGCGGCCAGCCCTCGATGCCCTCGGCCACCACCTCGATGTGCAGGTGGCGTGCCATGGCGATGATGGCGCTCACGATCGCCAGGTCCGACATGTCGGTTACCAGGTCGCGGACAAAGCTGCGGTCGATCTTGAGCGTGTCGACCCGCCAGCGCTTCAGATACGACAGGCTCGAGTAACCGGTGCCGAAGTCATCGATCGCAATGTGCACGCCGAGCTCGCGGAGCTTGCCGACCGCGTCCTGCGCCGCTTCGCGGCCGCGGGCCTCGCGCCGCTCGAACACGGCGCTCTCGGTGATCTCGACCTGCAGCATGTTGGGGGTGAGGCCGTGCTCCTTGGTGAGGCGCGCGATCGATTCGGGAAGGTTGGCACGCTGCAGCTGTACTGCCGAGACGTTGATCGCGACCGGTACGAGCTCTGCCCCCTGCTGGCGCCAGCGCACCATGTCCTCGATGGCGCGCTGCAGGACGAAGTCTCCGATCGGCACGATCAGGCCCGCCTCCTCGGCGATGCGCACGAAGCGATCGGGCCGGACGAATCCCTGGGTAGGATGCTTCCAGCGCATCAGGGCTTCCATGGCTGCGACCCGGTGCGTGCCGATGTCGACGATCGGCTGGTAATGCACCTCGAGCTGCCGCGTCTGCAGCGCCGTGCGCAGGCTCGCCTCGACCGCGATGCGCTCCTTCAGCCGGCGGTCCATGGCGGGGCTGAAGAGCTGGAAGTTATTGCGGCCGCGGTCTTTCGCCTGGTACATCGCGGTGTCCGAGTGCCGCAGCAGCTCGCCCATGTCGAGGCCGTCGCGCGGGTAGAGCGCCACGCCGGTACTCACCGTGGTCACGAGCGTGCGCCCGTCGACCACCATCGGCGCCGAGAGCGCGTGGTTGATGCGCTCGGCCGCCTCGTTGACCTTGTCGGTGGTCTTGATGTCCTTCATGACCACCACGAACTCATCGCCCCCCATGCGGACCACCACGTCCTGGGAACGCATGGTCGAGCGGATGCGCTGCGCGACGGTCTTCAGCAGCTTGTCGCCGGTCTCGTGGCCGCGCGAATCGTTGACGTGCTTGAAACGGTCGAGATCGAGGAACAGCACCGCCAGCAGCATCCCCTTCTCCTTCGCCTCGGCGATGGCGTCGGGAAGATGCGCGGCGAGATACAGCCGGTTGGGGAGACCCGTGAGCTGATCGTGATGAGCGAGGTGATCGAGATGCTGGTGCCGCTGCAGCATCTGGCTCTCGACCACGCGGCGCACGGTCACGTCGTGCACGGTGACGGCGAGTACCGGCCGCTCATCGAGCGTCAGGCGGTGCGCGGTGGCCTCGACATTCAGCAGCGAGCCGTCCTTGCAGCGCTGGCGCATCTCGATCGGCGCACGGGCGGTGGCGTCCTGCAGCCGCGCCAGCAGCACGCGCTCATCCGCCACGCCCTCGGCGCTGAACAGCTCGTGGAAGGGCAGCTCGCGGACCTCTTCCAGCGAGTAGCCGGTGTTACGCAGCGCCGCCGGGTTGGCCGCGACGATGCGCAGCGTGGCCGGGTCGAGCACCAGGGCGGTGGTCGGCCACTGCTCGAAAACAGCCTGGCGGGCGGTGTCCGCGCCGCGCAGACGCAGGAAATACCACGCCCCGAACGCGAGAGCGGCACACCAGAGTCCTGCGAGTGCGCCTAGGCTGAATGCCAACTGGTTCACATATTTTCCCTGGGCCGAGCCGAGGGATTCTCGCGGATAGTGCCGCGCGCGGCTCGTGCGCCGTGCACAGTTTGGGCCGCCGCCGCGTCGCCCCGCGGCGGAGCTCAGGCGTCGTAGGTGACCTCAACCTCGGCGCCGCGCTCGACCTCGGTGTCGCTGCCCGAAACGATGACGGCGTTCTCACCGAACATAACGCCGCGCAGCTGCTTGCTGAAGCGCAGTTTCTTGAGCGCCGGCGCGGGGTCAGTGGAGGGCTCGCCGGTGAGCTGATCGATGGAGGGGATCGTGCAGCGCAGACACGGCTTCACCAGGCGCAACGTCACGGCGCCGAGCCGCAGCGTATCGATCCGATCCTCGGCCCAGGCAGGCAGGCCGCGGAGCACCAGGTTGGGGCGAAACCGCCCCATGGGAACGGGCTGCGGCAGCTGTGTGTTGAGAGCCTCGAGCGAAGCCTCATTCGTGACCAGGATCGGGTAGCCGTCCGGAAAGTTGAGCGGTGCGCGTTGCGGACCTGCGAACTGCGCGCTGGCGAGACGCCCCATGGCGGGCGCCACGCGGATGAGCCGCACCGGCGCACCGACGGCAGCGCTGGTCCACGCCGCGGCCTCCTCACCCTGATCGAGCCCGGTGCAGCGGTCGTCCCACACGCTCACCGGCACGGGCGTGCCGTGTGCTGTGAGCGGCACGCGCAGTGCGGCAAGTCCCGGCGCCTCGAGCCTGAGCATGCTGCCCTCGACCTCCGGCACCACGCGTGCCAGCTGCGGGTGCGTGCGCTGGCTGAGGAACTTGCCCTTGGAGTCGACGACCATCCACTGCCGGTCCCATTCGAAGCCGGTCGCGGTAAGTCGCAGCCGCTCGCGCGCCGACCCCCGCATCGATTTGACCGGGTACACCCATAGCTCCGTGACCGAGACTCGCATTGCGTCCGAAGTCTGCCATATGCTTTGGGCGCCATGACGGAGGCCGCATGCAAAAAACTACCACTGGCTGGGTGCGTATCGCGATGACGGTGGCACTGGGTGCAAGCGCAGTGTTCGGTGGGCCGGCGGCGCAGAGTCGCACGCAGAAGCCGCCGCTCTATGGCCAGCACTGGATGGCGGTGACCGGCAAGCCGATCGCCGCGAGCGCCGGAGCGCGCATCTTCCAGCAGGGCGGTAACGCGGTCGATGCCGCGTGCGCGATGCTCGGCGCGGTCACCACCGCCTGGACCACGCTCTCGTGGGGCGGCGAGACGCAGGCCCTCATCTACAACCCGCACACCGGCAAGGTGATCGCGATCAATGCGCTCGGCGTCGCGCCCACGGGTGCCACGCCGGAGTTCTTCCACAAGCAGGGGATGCGCTATCCGCCCGAATACGGCCCGCTTGCCGCGGTGACGCCCGGCACGCCGGGCGGCCTCATGACGATGCTCGCCGAGTTCGGCACGATGAGCCTCGGTCAGGTGCTCGAGCCCGCGATCGAAATGGCCGATGGCTTCCCGGTGGACCAGGGCCTGTCCAACGTCATCGAGCACTACAAGGACAAGCTCAAGGAGTGGCCGGATTCGCGGCGCATCATGCTGCCGCACTTAGGCAGCGCCCACGAAGGGCCGCAGCCCGGAGAGATCTTCCGCCAGCCGGACCTGGCTGCGACGCTGCGCAAGCTGGTGGCGACCGAGCGCGATGCGCTCAAAGCCGGCAAGGATCGCAAAGCCGCGATCTACGCCGCCTACGACCGCTTCTACAAGGGTGACATCGCCCGCGAGCTGGTCGCCGCGGTGCGCGCGCAGGGCGGACTGTTCACGCTCGAGGACCTGGCGAACTGGAAGGTAAAGCTCGAGGACCCGACGCACACCAGCTACAAGGGAATCGAGGTCTATAAGCTGCAGCCCTGGGTGCAGGGTCCGGTGATGCTGCAGGCTCTCAACATCCTGGAGAACTTCGACCTCAAGTCGATGGGCTACGACAGCGCCCGCTACATCCACACGCTCTACCAGGCGATGAACCTTGCCTACGCCGATCGCGACTTCTACTACGGCGATCCCGCCTTCTCGCCGGCGACGCCGATCCAGGGGCTGCTGTCGAAGGACTACGCGCGCGACCGCGCCAAGCTCGTCAATCCCGACCATAACGATCCGGACGTCCGTCCGGGCGATCCGTACCCGTACGAGGGCGGCAGCAACCCCTACCTCAAGTACCTGCAAGCCTGGCGCACCAAGATGCCGGCACAGCCACCGATCAGCATGGCGGAGTTCGATCGCACCTTCCGCCTGGGTACCACCAGCATCCAGGCGGCGGACGATAAGGGGTGGGCGATCTCCGTGACGCCGAGCGGCGGCTGGACGCCGGCGGTGATTGCCGGTCACACCGGTGTCGGCCTGTCGCAGCGCATGCAGAGCTTCGTGCTCGATGCGCGTGAGGATCCCTACAACGTGCTCGAGCCGGGTAAGCGGCCACGCGCCACGCTCACTCCCTCGATGGCGCTCAAGGACGGCAAGCCCTATCTGATCTTCTCGGTGCAGGGCGGCGACACCCAGGATCAGAACCTGCTGCAGTTCTTCCTGAACGTCGTCGAGTTCGGCATGACGATCCAGGAAGCTTCGGAGGGGGCGAACATCACCAGCTACCAGATGCGCGACTCCTTCGCCGATCACCAGTCCTTCCCCGGACGTGTGACGCTCAACTCCGAGACGCCCGGCTGGGTGCGCGATCAGCTCGGCAAGATGGGCTACCACATGGAGTTCGAGGACCGCACCTCCGGCCCCATCACCGCGATCTTCGTCGACCGCGAGCACGGCACGCTGTGGGGCGCTGCCAGCAACTTCGGTCAGGACTACGGGATCGGCTGGTAGGCCGGATGCGCCCCGCGGCGAGCAGCTAGGGCGAGGAAGCCGATTCCAGCTCGCGCAGTCTGGGGCCCGCCAGGTTGCCGAGCCGCTCCGAGGCGTCGTAGAGCACAAACGCGAACGCCAGCAACGCCAGCCCGAGAGCGAAGAAGGCGCGCTTGTGCCGCGTCTCGAAATGCTCGATCGAGCGCGCGTAGGCGATGAGCGTCAGCACCCCCGCCACCACGATCGTCGCGTCCACGCTCGCCCGCTGCCAGTAGCTGCCGCCCAGGTGCAGCCACATCCCGAACTCATCGAAGGTGAGCGCCATGGCGATGCCGTAGACGAACGCGGCCCGCCGGCAGGCGGTCGGCCCGGGCCGGGCCATCAGCGTGTAGGCACCCACTGCGGCCAGCAGAAAGATCCCGTAGTTGAGATGGTGAACGTGCGTATCACTCAGGAACAGGTACATGTTAGGAATGCTGCGCGCCATGATCAGGAAGACCGTGATGCGCGCGAGGATGAAGGTCAGGAGGAACGCCAGCAGGGCGCGGCGGGCGATCTCGTGGGGGTGGGGGTAACTGCTGCCCGGGGTGCTGCGCACGGCATTCGCCTCAGTGTCTGATACTGACCGCGTTCAGCAGACCGACGGCCAGCGACAGCGTCGCGACCACCACGGCGGACGCCACATGGCCTTCCTCGATGCGCCGCGCCTGGCGGCGCAACGCCAGCGGCTGCGTTCGAGTCCCTCTTTGCCGGGATCTTTCGCCCATGCTCCCCCCGGAGGCCTGCCAGTCTATCAGTGCGCTCAGGGCTCCCGGGCCACGACGGCGTAGTGCTGCACCTCGGGCTCGAATTCGAGCAGGTAGCCGGTGTCCTCCGGATAGAACTTCGACTTGAGCGGCTCCTCGCCCGCAAACGCGCGCAGCGACTCCTCGTCCGACCACCAGCTCATGGTAAGGAAGTGCGTGACTTCGCCTTCATCGCGCCGATGCACCTCGGCCTGCAGGTTGCCGGCCGCAGCGCGGTAATCGGGAATCGCGCGCCGCGCGAGAAACGCGGCGTACTCGTCCGCAACGGCACGCGGCGTACGGCCGTGCCAGATCTGCACGATCATTGGAGCCCTCCCGACTCAACCCAAGGCACGACCGAAGCCTCATTCTCGCACCGAAGGGCGGCCCGGGGTAATCAACGCAGCGCGCGCTGCCCGATGTGACTGCTGCCGCAAATCCGCGAAACCGGGTCGACGGGCCCGTGGGCTGGTCGTTATAGGGAATGGATCCCGTAGTGCTACCATCGGGTTTCAAGGGAATATTATGACCGACCCCAACCACTCCAAGCCCGGGCAGCGCCCCGGCGGTGGCGGGCCCACGAAACCTACGTCGGCCCCGGCCGCCCCGGCCTCGGCTGAATCCGAGGATCGGGAGAACTCCGGAGGCAAGGTCGTGCACGACTCGCGCGGCAATGCTGTCTGGCAGTGGGTCAAGGACACGGGACGGCACGCCATCGAGAGCACCTCGGCGCTCCTGAAGAAGCTCGAAGTACCGGAGCTCAAGGTCGAGGATCACAAGGACAGCAACGAGCTGCGGCTCGAGGACGACGTCGATCCGGGTGGTGGCTACGACCCGTACGGCTCGAGAGTAGGGACGCGCCGCACCCCGCCGCCGCCGAAGAGCCCGCCCAAGAAGTAGCCGCTGCGGCGATCGCCGCTGCCCGCGCGAGTGGCGCGCGGCGGATCGGCCGCTTCAGTGCCTCAGAACCAGTGCGTGCAGCTTCTGCGTGTCACCGGTCGGCTGGCGGATTCGCACCTCGCGCCACTCGCGCGGGCTGAGCGGCATCGCGAGAATCGCCCGCCGCGCCTCCGTGACACGGTGCTTCAGGAGCGGTCGCAGCGCCTCGTGGCCAAGGGCCACCTGCTTCTCCTCTTCGGTCTCGGCAAGCTCGGTGTCGCAGAAAGCGCGGAAGTACTCCGCGTACCACTCCTCGTACAGCGCGAGCGGTGCGTCGAGCGCCGGATCGTGCATGAGGTGCTCGGCGAGATGCTGCGCGCACAGGAAGCTCGAGCTGCAGCGCACGTAGTTGGCATGTTCCGCCAGCAACGCATTGGTGAAGTCGGCGTAGCCATAAAAAACGGCGAGCAGCTGTCGGCGCCTCAACCCCTTCACCTGATGATCGCGAAGGTACTCAAACAGCGCCTTGCGGTGCACCAGCGTGAAGGCGGTGGTACGCAGCGCGACCATCTGATCGGTCAGGTGTGAGGCCGCGGAGACCGGGCGAATCAGCTGATCGTGATGAGCTTCCCAGCGCGTGAACTCCACCGGACGATCGAGAATGCGCGCCGTGACGAGTAGATCGACCGCGGCCTTGGAGCTCGCGGCTCTCTCGATGCGCGCGGCGGATTCCTGCATCAGCCGCGCGTGGGTGTAGGCACGAAGTATCACGTGTGTCCTTGCCGGCACGTTCCGGTGCAGCAACCACGCTGCTTCTTATGAGTATCCTGCAACGAGTCTCTGCTTAATCCCCGGGGCGCGCAATGGCGATTGCATGACAGCGGCGTTGCTCGCGCGCCACGCAGGATGGCCGATAATCCGAACGGTGTCGGCGCCCGCCGACAAAACCCACGGGCGGGCGCGGTGCGGCTGCTGACGGGATCCGCACCCTCACCGCCGCTAGAATGCCGCCGTGATTCCCCTCGTCGAGGCCGGTCCGCTCTTTGCTGCCGATCCGCGCGCCCAGGCGGTTGCCGACGGGGAGCTGTTCGCGGCCGCCCGCGACACCGGTTTCGTGTGCATCCGGGGCCTGCCGGAGGACCTGCCGCTCTCGAGAGCCTCGCGCGCCCGCCTGCTGGCGATCTTCACCCTCGGTGATGCCGTCAAGCGGCGCCTTAGCCGCCGCAAGTTCGCGCCCGGGAACCCAAACATCTACCGCGGGTGGTTTCCCGCGCAGCCCGGGAATCTCACCGCCAAGGAGGGCATCGATATGGGCGGCGATGTCGCGCACGGGTCGCGGCTCATCGTCGTGGGCGACCCGCTGCGCGAGGCCAGTGCGTTGCCCTCGGATGCCGAGCTTCCGGGCTGGCGGGAGGCCGTCGCCGACTACTATCGGGCGATGGAGCGCATCGCCGCCACGCTGATGCACTCCCTCGCGCGCAGCCTTGCTCTGCAGACCGATTACTTCGACGCCGCGTTCCGCCAGGGACTCTCCACCCTGCGCCTGATCCGCTACCCGCCGCGAAGCGCCGCCGACCTCGCCACCGTCACCGATCCGACGCTCTGGGTCGAGACCGCGGGGATGTCCCGGCGCCACCTTGCCGGTGCCGCGCACACGGACTCCGGTTTCGTCACCCTGCTGGCCCAGGATGGTGTCGCCGGATTGCAGGCCCGGGCCCGCGACGGGCGCTGGCTGGATGTGCCGCCGGCCGAGGGGACGCTGGTGGTGAATTTCGGTCAGGTACTCGAGCAGTGGTCCGCGGGCCGCATCCGGGCGACCGAGCACCGGGTGCTTGGGTCGGACGTCGAGCGCTTCTCCATACCGTTCTTTTATGAGGCGCGTGCTGATGCAGTCATCGCGCCGCTGCCGATCGACCCACAGGAGCGCTTCGCACCGTTCGAATATGGCGACTTTCTCTGGAAGCGCATGACCTCATTCGTCGAGTTTCGCGGCATGGAGGGCGAGAGAACGCCGCGCAGCCGCTGAGCGCCGAGCTCACGCGTCCAGCATGGTCAGGAGCGCATTCGCGGTCCGCCAGTTGCGCCCCGTGGCGGCTACTCCGAGACACCGCTCGAGTCGCGAGCGCACCACGGAATCCGGAAAGCCGTCCGGGGTGTACAGATAGAAGAAGCCGTCCTTGAGCGCGAAGCCCTCACGACGGCCGCGTACCTGCTCGAGCGATTCGAGGTCGGGCTTCGCCGGAGGCTCGGCAAGAAAGAAGATGTGTAGCGCCTTGTGATTCTCGTGCGCCCCGGGGAAGGGGTTGCCGCTCACCGCTGCCCGCAGCTGCGCGCCGCTCAGGACCATCACCTGCGGCTCGAATCCAAAGTCCTCCCTGACGAGCCGGGCGATCCGGGTCCCGAGAGTACGCGCGCTGCCCGACGAGCTCTGGAATATGACGTTGCCGCTTTGAATGTAGGTGCGCACCGAGCGAAAGCCCGCACGCTCGAAGGCCGCGACCAGGCGCTTCATCGGCACCTGCTTGCGGCCGACGATGTTGACCCCGCGCAAGAGTGCGATCCAGGTTTTCACGCCGGGGAAGTCTAATCCGGGGGCCGGCAAAAGAAAGGCTTCGAACACCGATGAGTTTCGATGTGCTCGCCGGTTATACGTATGACAGCAGCTGAGGAGAACAGCATGAAAGCCGAGCATTTCACAGCCTCGTTCACCGTGGACCAGTCCCCGGATGAGGTGTTCGCCGCGGTCAACAACGTTCGCGCCTGGTGGTCGGGTCAGATCGAAGGGCGCACCGACAAGCCAGGCGAGGTGTTCACCTATCGTTATCAGGATCTTCACCTCAGCACCCAGGAGATCACCGAGTGGGTACCGGGCAAGAAGGTCGTATGGCACATCCTCGACGCCCGCATCAACTTCGTGAGCGACAAGACCGAGTGGGTGGGAACGGACGTCGTGTTCGAGATGGCGAAGAAGGGCAACCAGACCGAGCTGCGCTTCTCGCACGTCGGTCTCGTTCCGACGATCGAGTGCTACGGCAAGTGCGCGGGAGCCTGGGGTTTCTTCATCAACAACAGCCTCCGCAGTCTCATCACGACGGGAAAGGGCGACCCGATCGCGGCGTAGCGCCCGAACCTCGTCCTGGTCGCCGTCGAGCATTTGACGAGCTAGGAGCGGGAGTCCAATGTCGAGCGTCATGACCGCGGCCGACCCGTCATCGGCGAGCCAACGCCCGGAGGTTTCACGCGCGGCGTTCGAGCGGCTCGCCGAGCCGCTGCGCCGCGAGCTCAAGGTGCATTGCTACCGCATGCTCGGCTCGGTGCACGAAGCCGAGGACCTGGTGCAGGATACTTACCTGCGTGCGTGGCGCAGCATCGACACATTCGACGGCAGCGGATCGTTGCGCGCCTGGCTGTACCGCATCGCCACCAACGCCTGCCTGAATGCACTCGAGAGCCGCAAGCTTGCCCGGCGTTCGTTGCCGGACCAGCTGTCGAGCGCTGCCGCGGCAATGCCCGTGGGCGGCCCCGCCACCGAGATTGCCTGGCTCGAGCCCTTCCCGGGCTCGGAGCTCGCCGGGATCGCCGACGCGGCACCGAACCCGGAGGCGCGTTACAGCTCACGCGAGGCGGTGCAGCTCGCGTTCATTGCCGCCGTTCAGGAGCTGCCACCGCGGCAGCGCGCAGCGCTGCTGCTCTGCGACGTGCTCGGCTGGGCGGCCGCGGACACCGCTGCGTACCTTGGCAGCTCGACTGCAGCCGTCAACAGCGCGCTGCAGCGCTCGCGCGAGACGCTCGCCAGGCGCTACCCGGACGGACGGCCGCCGGCTGCGCCGCGGCCGGACGCCGCGCAACAACAGCTGGTCGATCAGTACCTGAGGGCCTGGGAAGGCCACGATCTCGAGGGATTCGCGCAGCTCCTCAGGCAGGATGCAACCGCGGTCATGCCGCCATGGCGCGAGTGGTACGCCGGGCGCGAAGCCATCCTTTCGTTCTTTGCGCTGGCGTGGAAGACCTGCGGCGGGCTGCGCCTGGAGGCGCTGTCAGCCAACGGCCAGCCGGCGTTCGCCGTGTACGAGCGTTCCGACGGCGAGGCGCGCTGGCGCGCGCACTCCATTCACGTGCTGACGTTCGAGCACGACGCCATCTCCACACTGACTCTGTTCCTCGAGCCGCGGCTGTTCGAAGTGTTTGGGCTCCCGCTTACCCGCAGCATCGAGGCTAGCTCCTGAGTGCCGACTTGCGCGTCCGTTGGCCGCAGACGGCTGTCCCGGGGCGGCTCGTTTCGTGACATTTTCTGTCTGATTCTCGCCGTGTCGGTGCCGAGCGCCTGCCTCGCGCAAGCGTTGCCACAGGCGGGTTGTGCCGAGTGGCATCGTGCATCTGCGCTGACATTCCAAGGCACGGTGCAGGCGGGAAGCCTCGACGGGCGAATCACCCTTGCGCTCGACCCCCGCGACGGCCGCAACACCGTCAGCCGGGATTTTGGCGTGTTTTCGGAGAGCTCGGGGTTCGATGGAAAAGTCCGGTGGGCACAGGATCGCTCCGGCGGATCGCACGATTTGAACGCCGCGGCTGGCCGCGCCATCAGCATTACTGAGAGCTGGATCTTGCGGCACGGGTGGTGCGACCTACGCGAGGTCGCCGTCGAGCCGTTGCCGGACGAGCTCGACGGGGATGTCGCAGAACGGGTGTGGCGCGCAACGCCCAGAGGCGGCGTCCCGGTCGTGCTTCGTTTCGCTCATCGCAGCGGCCTGTTGCATCGGGCCGAGTACCGACTGTGGGGCAATCGGCTGATCCGGCACTACGACGACTGGCGGGATGCGGGCCGCGGCCTGCTGATCGCCTTCTCGGAGCGTGACGAGGACCCGGAAGACGAAGACACGGAGACGATCACACTATCGTCGGTAAAGCCTGGAGCAACGCCGCTCCCGTCCTCGGCCTTCACGCGCCCGCCGCGGCCGAGCGACTACGCCATCGTCACGGGAGCAGACTCCACAACCGTGCCGTACGAAGACGACGGCGGCGCCCGCATCTACGTCTCGGTGCTTGTCGATGGCAAGGGGCCATATGCCTTCGAGATCGATACCGGAGGGCACCTCATCATAGGCGCCGAGCTTGCCACTGCGCTCGCCCTCAAGCCGGCCGGCCAGTTCTCCAACACGGGCGCGGGCACCGCCATTACGCAGGCGGGCCTCGTTGCGGACCAGGAGATTCGCGTGGGCGATGCGCGCATCAGCCGGCAGGTTGCCAGTGTGCGGCCGTTTGCCAACGACCGGACTTCCGGGAAGCCGCCGCGCGCGGGACTCCTGGGTCTTGAGCTGTTCGAGCGCTTCGCCGTCCAGGTCGACCGCGCGAACAAGACGGTGACGCTTACCCCACTGGAGAAATTCACGGCCGGTCGGGGCACGGCGCTCCCGATTCGATTCATCGAAGATGCGCCTCTCACAACCGGCGCCTTCAACGGGCACGCCGGCGACTTCGAGATCGACAGCGGCAACGCCGGACCCACCATCATCGAGGGTTATTGGGCACACGAGCTCGGCCTCGACGGTGCCCTGTCCAAGGGTATTCCCTGGAGCGCCGGCGCGGGCAGTGGCGCCTATCAGGAGTGGCTCAGCCGCGGCGATCTCTCGCTCGGCCCGATACAACTGCCGCATCAGCTCGTGAGCTATGTAGGCCAGCCCGAACGCGGCTCGGAGTCCACGCGGCTACAAGCCGGCGTTGCAGGCGAGTGGGCGCTGCGCTGTTTCGATACGACCTACGATTACGGACATGGGACGCTGTGGGTCGGCGCGCGCCAGGCTTGCGATGATCCGCTCTTCAATCACGCGGGAGTGCGCGTCACAAAAAACGGCGGTGAGCTCGTGGCGACCCTGGTCGTTCCCGGAACTCCGGCCGCCGCCGCAGGAATCAAGGCCGGGGAAAAAATTGTCGCGATCGCTGGCCAGGCAGCAGCCACGCTCTCCGCGCGCGATGCCGCGTTACTGCTCGCCGGCCCCATCGGCTCTGAGCTCGATCTGGTTGTTGCGGCCGAGGGAGACGGCGTGGTTAGAAATACGCGCCTCAAGCTCGTCGAGCTCGTCCCCTAAAGCGCGGGGGGCCTGCGGCACAACCGGCGCGCTCAGCCCGGCTGCACCGTGAATCGCATCGCGTGGAAGTCCAGCGTGACGACGCTGTGCGCAAACAGCGCATTGCCCACGGTTGCTTCAAAGAGGCCGTCCGGCTGGTGCACGGGGTTGCCACCGTTACCAGGGAAATACACGATCGCCGGCTGCGGAGAGAGGACGTACGCACCGAATGCGACGCTGTCCGTGGTGGCCTCGTTCATGTCGACGCCACCGTCGGTGTAGGGGAAGTACCGCGCCCGGCCCTGGGATGCGGCGCGCTGCAGACCGAGTGCGCCGATTGCATCGGTATAGACCAGGAGGGTACCGGTGTAGCACGTGTCGATCTGGGCGCTCACCGTTTTGCCGTTGACGCTGAAGCCGCGGCCCACCACGACGGGGGGCCCCTGCTTGCCGAAAGTAATCAGCTGCAGCTCGCTCCCGGGGTCCGGTGAGCTCGCCGGCTGCGGCTCGAGCAACCGCAAGGTCCGATGCGCGAAGTCGATTTGCACAACCTTGTCCTTGAATAAGGTGTAAGCCAGCGCGCCCTCGACTCCCGCGGGCAGCTCGCCGGTCTGCTCCCGATCCAACGCGAGAAATCGGCCCGACAGCGTGCGGCTCCCGAGGGACACGGTCTGTGGCCCGAGACGAAACAGGCCCGCGAGGGTTTTGCCGTCCTGCTCGATCGGCTCGACCTTGAGGCCCAGCGCCCGCGCCGTGTCGACCAGCAGCCAGCTGTTGACGTTGCCGGTATCGAGCAGCATGACGTGACTCTTGCCGTCGGCCAGCGTCACCGGCACGCAGATCATTCCGCCGCACGGTGCGTAGCTGAGGGTGACGGCCTCCGGAGCTGCCGCCCCCGCCGGCGTGGCTGACACCAGGAGAAGAAGCAGCGAGCCGAAAGCTACGGCCAGTCGAAGCATGAGTCTCTCCCGATACGTCGAAGCTCAGGGCCTCGGAGTTTACGGCGCGCCCGCGCAGTCGTTGCGACGGCTCGTCGGCGCACCGGCACCGTTCGGCGCGCGAGCCCTATCGGGATGGAGCCTCGTAGCTGTGCTTCTCACCCGTGCGAGGGTTCTCGACTCGGAATGAGCCGTCACTGCTCGCCACCACCTTGATCCAGTAAGCAGTGCTCTCATCGAGGTTGGCGATGTGGGCCGCGGCGAAGTTGGCATCCAGCGCCTCGGCCGAGGCATGGAGCTGCCACACGTCCTCGAGCCCCGGAACGTGATGCAGCGCCTGATAGGTGGTGCGCGCACCGCCCTTCTTCACGCCGTTGTTCATGACGGCCACGCGCGGCCTGAAGGCGGCGAATACGCCCAGGTCCCCCTGGTCCCCGCCGCCGTGATGCGAGACCAGGTAGATGCTTACCGGTCCGACCATGTCCTTGGGACAGGCGAGTGCATAGAGCGGCGCGCCGCTTAAGTCTCCAAGGTCGAGGAATCTGAATTTGCCGAAACGGATGACGACCCCGTTCGAGCGCGGATTCTCATAAGGGTCCTGGGCCGGTGTCGGCTGCGCCTGGCAACCGGCATTGGCGGTGCCGCCCTGCGGCAGCGGGCGCTTGAGCGTCGTGCCAGCAGAGCTCACGACGAGGGCCTCGACATCAGGGAGCGGCAGACGGTCTCCAGGCCTGGGCTCGATGTGCGGCTTGTCGTCACGCACTCCGACATACGTCTTGTACGCGGCCGCGGTCTCTGCACTCGTGCTCACAGCGCCGTCACTCGGTGCTCCGTGGTCGATGAACATCGCGATGGGGATGAGCTGGGCGAGCTCACTGACTCCGCCGTCGTGGTCGGGATGGAAATGGGTGATGAAAAGCTCGTCGATCCGCGTGATCCCCGCATCACGGGCCGCCGCCAGGATGCGGTTCGCATCGCGCGCCCGGTGCGGGTCGCCGGGCCGGAACCCGATACCGTCCCCCGCCCAGCCGGTATCGATGAGCAGCGCGTGGCGGTCGGGAGTGACGACGAGCGTCGACTGTCCGCCTTCGACGTCGATGAAATAGATCTCCAGAGTCCTGTCCGACGAGGGGCTCGCCTGGGCGGGCACGACGGTGAGACTCGCGGTGGCGAGCAACGACGAGAGCAGCGCTGCGCGTAGGGTCATGATCGGCCTCGGCCTTTGGACTGATTCAATGTCACGGCGGCGCGAATGAGAGTCTTAAGCGCGCGTTCGTCGATCGCATCGCCCTCGTGGAAGTCGATGGCGCGCCGCGTGTTGCCCTCGAGACTGGAGTTGAAGAGCTGCGACGGATCCTTGAGAGCCGCCCCCTTGGCGAAGGTCAGCTTCACGGCCTTCTTGTAGGTCTCGCCGGTGCAGATCAGGCCATCGTGCGACCAGACCGGCACGCTCCACTTCCACTCCTCGACGACTTCGGGGTCGGCTTCCTTCACCAGGGTGCGCAGCCGGCTCAGCATGCTGCCGCGCCAGTCGCCGAGCTCGCTGATCCTCACGTCGATCAGCTGCGAGGCAGACTTGTCCTTCGGGGAGCTCTTTTTCATTTTCCCACCAGTACTCCTATGCTACGTGCTTCATGAAACCCATCCCGACCGGCACGCAGGGTCAGTATGTGCATCGCGTGGAGTCTGCACATCTGGCGAACCGGTTCAAGGACAGCATACTGCCGCCGGTGTTCTCCACGCCCTACCTCATTCTCATCATGGAGAACGCGGCGCTGAACGCCATCAAACCGTACCTCGAGGGCGGCGAGAGCGCGGTCGGTACGCGCGTCGACGTTCGCCATCTCGTGGCGACACCCGCGGGGCGCGAGGTGGTGGGCCATGCGGAAGTCACGGGCACCGACGGGCGCAGCATCTTTTTCCGCGTGTGGGCGACGGACGGCGACGAAGAGATTGGCGCCGGAACTCATGAGCGCAAGGTCGTCAGCCCCGCACGGATCGTCGCGCGGATGGCGGCGAAGTACGGGCCGACGTCCGGCGGAGGTTGACCCGGCCGACGCCCGAGCGGAGCGCGTTAAACGCAAATGCCCCATGCAATGGAGCGAAAGTACTCGCTGCGATGGGAGGGCGCGAAATGGGAAGATTCCTGTTGGGCATTCTTGTAGGACTACTGGCGCCGGTTCTCGCGGCGCTCCTGACGGCGCGGCTGGGCTTGTTCTCCGTGCATGCAACCGACGAACCTCCGGCGTGGGAAGTAAGACTGGCTCGGATGGCTGTTGATGCCTCAGTGGCTCACAGCGCCGCCCCGCGCCGCAGCCCCATTGAGCCCAGCGACGCGGAGTTGCTTGCTGGCATGAAGCTCTATCGCAACAACTGTTCGGGTTGTCATGGCGACGTTGCTCATCCGAGTCCTTGCGACCTGAAACCCGAGTTTAGTCCGGGACGGGAGTAGAGTCTGCTTCACCAGGAGCAGACGATGAAATCCAAGAGGTTCACCGAAGAACAGATCATTGCGGTGCTGAAGGAATCCGAAGCCGGAGCC